>JAABUS010000349.1_pt1 | contig 118446 bp, 91 predicted proteins | sample 5560161 | NCBI WGS metagenome assembly JAABUS01 (sample SAMN10711885, study PRJNA513376) | rock metagenome | isolation source: Antarctica rocks | place: Antarctica: Victoria Land, Trio Nunatak nord | collected 2016-01-04
GCAGCGCTAGTAAAAATATAATTAAAAATTCGGAATCTAGGCTAAAAATAGATTTAGTAAGATATTTATATTCCTATATAGGGGCCCTAGTCTAGATACTATAAAAAGTTAAAGTTTAAAAAAAAAAAAAAAAAAGTTGCTAAATCGGTGTAATATCGCTACTTAATCGGTATATAATATACTTAGAATACAGGATATGAGTAGATACGCATTTCTAGTATTTTATATAATTTCGGTGTAAAATATATAAAAATCGGGGTTTCCGGATTTGCCGATAAATATTTAAAATAGTATTAATATAAAGTTTATTTTTCGAGCTCCTCTATTAAATAATTAATATATAATACTTTTAATATTCGAATAGGGTGGCTATTAATAATAAGATATTATTTATACTTTAAAGTAGGTAGGTAATAACGGCGGTTTTATTATTAATAGAATTCTTAAACTCTTTAGACTCTTTATATTTTAATTTTATTTATATTAAAATTAATAATACCTTTACTAAACCTCCCTATAAATCTATAATATATATTTTTATTCTTTACTTTTTTACTTTTCCCCCGCGGTTAATACCGAAAAAATTTATAATTAATATTTATATTATAGGTATCGGAGTAGATAACTAGAGATTATTACTAGTTAAAGCCGTCCGGCCCTTATAAACCACGATTATAAACGATATAAATAACGATTCTTTATTAACCGAGCGAGTATTATTATTATCGTCGTTATCTTTATTTTTATTTTATTTATTATTATTCTTATTATTTTAAGAGTTATCGCTAGCGTAGCCCCCGCCTAAACTTTAAATTATATCGCCGCTTTAGATTATAAAAGTATAAGAGAGGGTTTACCCTCTTAATTATTTTAAAATAAACGTAATATTTTACCGATAATTAACGACCGCGAATTAATTATTATTATTATCGAGAAGGGTCTCTAAAGGCTAAATATATAAATTTAATATAAATATAATAATATAACTCTTATATCGATCGGTATAATTAAATAATATAGAAGTTTATTTAATAGTATAGATAAAAGAAAAACGTAAACCTAAGATATTATTATTATTTATATTTATACTCTCGACCGCGTTAAATTTAATTATTTAAAAGACTACTAGTTCTTTATTTAATATTACTAGTATAATAATATAAGGAAAATTATATATTTTAAAGTAACGCCTAATTCTATCGTTAATAACCTTTCGTTAATTAATCGGGATAAGTTAAGTCGGAGTTAATATAATTTCGATTCGGGCTACGAGACCGTTAAAGGAAATCGAATACTATTAAATATATTCTTTATAAACTATAACTATATATTTATAAATGAATATAACGAGCCTAGTTATATTACTAGTAATACTCTTAATATTTAATAACTTCGTATTAAATATTATACTACCTCGAATTTTCTTTAAGAATTTTATTATAATAATATTAGAGGGGAGACCTAAGATACGGACGGTATAATAAATATTATATTTATTATTATTAAGGGTAAAGCGTACTTTATATCTAAAGAGATTAAGAAATTATAAATTCTTTACTTTAACTTCTCGCCGGTTAATTTTTATAATTTAATAATACTCTTTAAAGTTAAAGAACTCCGTACTTCTCCCTAAAGTAATATAATTTAATAGGATTAATATATCGGTAGTTTTCTTTAAAGCCTTAAGGACTATTCTCGCTTCTTTAATAATATTTATTAAAGGTAGTAAATAATTCAATATCTTTATTACCTTTAGTACTTTATTTACGTTCTACCTCTAAAGTAATAAATCTACGTTATTTACCTCGACGTTAGATATAGCCTCCTTTTATATATTAACGATAATAACTTTATCCTAATTATTAAACGAGAAAAATATCGATACCGAGATTAATTTATTAGGCGATAACGAATACTACTCCGAAGAGTTATTAAATTCTAGGGAGAGTATACGGATATTCTTAATATCTAATACTACTACCGTTTTAATTATCTTAATAGTCTTATCTAACTTTTTACTACTATTATCGTTAATAAAATAACGAATATAAACTAAGTCCTCTATAAAGTTTAATAAGAATAAATTAATTAAATTTAATACTAGTTAAATATTCTCTAGTAGTCCTTTAAAGTTAGATAAATTATTATAATTATTATCGAGTAGAGTTATATCCTCCTTTAAATATTTCGTTTCTTTAATATCTTTATTAGAAGCCGAAAAGTTAATTAAATCTTCCGCTTTAATTATTACTATCTCCGGTACTTTATTATAATTAAGGCCGCGGACGGAGAATAATCTACTATTATTAAATATAATTTTAATTATCGAGAGCGCGAAAATAATATCGAAAACTTTATATAATCTACTTTTAATTTATAAGAAATTATTTTTATTTAATAATATATAAAGGATCTAGCCTAAATTTAGCTTAAATTTAAATAAAATTTAAAGAAAATTTAAACTAGATTTAAATTAAATCTAGGGCGTTAAAAGACTAGTTTAATATTAATATATTATAAATATAAATACTCTTCTTTATTACTTTTTAATATTTACTTTTATTTAAACCCGTTATATAAGACCTAGAAATCTATTAATTACGATATTAATTATATTATAAACCGTACTCTAGGCTATTTCTAATACGGTTTAATAATTATATTATATAAAATTATAATAATATAGGCGGTTAGTATACGTTTAAATATTAAATATTAGTCGTCCTTTTAAAGATAATTTTTTTAAATATATTTATATATAATAACCTAAAGACCTCTTTATTTATCGTTTTATCCTTTTAATAATTTTATTTAAATATCGCCCGATATTTACGGTATATTAGGCTAGATCTAATTTAATTTATTATAAAATCTATTATACCTTACTATAATTAGTTATTTAAATTACGCGAATCGTTATACTCTTTTTACTCTATAATTGTTATTAAATTTATTTATTTATTACTACTATCGCGCTACGGCCCCGGCGCGTATTATTTAAATATAATAAAAAGTTATTTAAAATTAACTAGATTATTCGGGATATTAGAAGAATATTTATATTAATTTATTATACGAATATTAACGATATATTATTATAAGTTAAAGAGTTTATTAATAAATATCGTTATTTAAGAGATATAATTAAATATTAACGAAATTATAAAGACGCGCTTAAAATAAAAAGAACCTAATAAGGTAAATATTTAATATTTAATTTTAAGGAGTAAATCGAGGTTTAAAGTTATCTAGGCTTCGGCGAATAAATATATATTAATATTATTATATACTAGAGAGACTCTAGTTAAATAATTAAAATTAAAAATAACTTTAATAACGTATTATTTCTTAATTTATAAAATTAAATAATAGTAGTAGCCGACTCGAACGATACTCTTTTTAAATAAAAAACTAATATCGTTTATAATCTTTTCTCTTTTCGGTCTTTTTAAATCTTTAAAATCGACTATATATTAAACTAGCTTATATCACGGAATTTTATATACGAGATCCGGTTTTTAATAATCTCCGCGTATTTACTAGACGAAGAATTTAATATAGTTTATTTATAATTCGTATTATTTTAGTAATATTAAATAACTCGCTACTTTATAATAAATTAAATACTCAATTATCTTTTTTATATAACGGAGGAGGACGCGTATTATATAGATATCTTAGAAGATAAAGATTTATAGAATAATATTTAATATTTCTAGGACCGGGGTATAAATTTAATAAAAAGTAAATTTATTATAAACGATAATTCTAATTAATTATATCCCTTATCCTTTAATATAAATCTAATTTAAAAGATAGATTTACTTTTATTAAGATTTTAAATTTATTCTTTTCCTCCTCCGTTCTTCCCTTTTTTAGGTATTTAATATATTATAAATAAAAACCTATTATCGCGCCCGAAGGAGCTCGAAAAAAAGGAGCTATTATAGAAATTAATACCGAAAATATATTCGTATTTATTTACTACTTCCCGTTTTCTTTATTTCGAGATTAATCTTTTTTCTTTATAATTTTAAAATATCGCCCTTCTCCTAGTACCTTTTATTAAAACTTAATTTATTTATTAATAATAAAAAGGTTAAAGAGCCGGACGAAACTTTTAGGCTCTAGTAATAATAAAGATAATCTATTATTATTATTAGAAAAATATTCTTTAAAGAAGTTTTTATTTAAAAAACCTCGCGAATCCTCTAAACCTTTAGAGGAGTCCTCCGAGTAATTAAATTAAAAAGATAAATTCGTATTTAAAGAATCCTCCGAACTAGTTATTAATAATAATAAAGATAATAACGGGGTTAGAGAAGAGAAAGTAGAGTTAATTATAATATATAAATAACGATTAATCGATATCTCCTTTAATAATATTATATTTATTAATTACCTTCCTAGTTTTAAAAAATTTAATAATAATTATTTATATAGATATATTTATAATAGTATATAGGAACGTATTATTATATTCGCGAAAATCGCCTACTTTAATAATTCTCGCGGTTATAGTATAATAACGATTTCTAGAATACTAAAGTTAAGTTATTACTAATAGTAACTCTATATATTTATAGTTATATTAAATAACGAAGAAGATTTAAGATATTATAATATTCTTCTAGATTATATAAATAGATATAGAAAATATAAAGTTTATAATTTTATTTATTAAACTCTTTAATTAATTCTAATTATATAAAGACCTATAAAGTTATAGGCGCTACTATATTTTATCGTTATTTATACTAAAAATAAATAGAGATTTAATATAAATAGAAGGAGTAACTAGTAAAGTTTTAATATTATTATAAAAATACTCCTACGGGCTCTAAATATCCTACGAATCGATAATTCTACGAATATTTATATTTATCGGATTTAGAGGTTATTTATATTACGTTAATTAACGAGCCTAAATTATTCTTTATCCCGCCGCCCGATCTCGGTATTTAGGTTAGTGAATTAAAATCGGTAATTAACTTTAAAGACCTAAAAGTATAATTTATAATTATTAATATAATAATAAAAATATAATTATACTATAAATAAAAGGGCGCCGAAGAGTTTAGCGATAATATATAATAAAAAGAATTTTAAAATAATATAATTTAAAAGTAAAAAAATATTAACCCTATATAGTATAACTCCCCGAGCGTAGTAAATATATTATTATATATAGTTATTATATAATAGATATAGTTAGCCTCTAATAAAGTCTTTAATAAAGAATATAAATATTTTTATATAAAGTAAACGAAAAAAGAGATTATAGAGGAAGTAATCTATTATTTCTAGTATAATTTCGTAATCGTAGGCGAATATAATAGGGTAAGAAACTTAAATAAAAGTTTATATTTTTTTTTTTAGAAGATAAAGAAGACTCGCTCTAAATATAACTTCTATTTTATAATTATATCTAGAACGATTATTAATTAAAATTAAAAAGATATTATAGCCCCTCGGATTACTATAAAAGATATTTATTAGAATAATTATTAATTCGGTTATTAACGCTTCGGACCTATTAACCTAGAAAAGTCTACGAGTATTATTACCCGATATATAAGAAAACTAGGGTATAGGAGAGATTTATTAAAGTAATAAATATTCTTATTAATATACTCCTTTATACCTCGATACTACGATATAAAAAAAGTAATTAAATTAGATTTATTTTATAATATTTAAGAAGCTTTATTAAAAAGACTTTACGATTATTTATTTATTAGGACTCTAGCCGTAATTTAAGTCTATTATTATTAATTAGAAAACTATTATACTAGAAAGACTTTAATAGCGGTAAGATTACTAAAGGAATATTAAAACTATAATACTTCTTTCCTATATTAACGTCTTTAGTATTTAATTTTAGTTTATTTTAATATAATATTTACTATATTACGAGTTCTCCGATTATATAGATTTTTATTTATTTTTATTATCTCCTCTAAAACTCTTAATAAAAAATAGATTAATAATACGACTACGGCCTTTACTATAAATAAAGATAATAATCGGATATAAGAAGATTATATTTTAGGTAGGGATTATATAATATTTAAAAAAATATCTCTTAAATTTAAAATTATCGCCTCTCTTTTTAAAAAATATAAAAGAGTAAATATATTAATTATATTTTTATTTACCGAGATAATTTTAGTAATAAAATGAGTAAATCCTTCCCTTCTTTAAAATCTCTAGTATAGAAAAACCTAAACTCGCTTTTTTTAATATATTAAATATAGTATTCTCTTTTCTAAATATAATATTTAATATTAACTTTTCTTTATTATAGTATATCCGAGAGGAGTTTAAATTTAAAATACGAATATTCTTTAAAACCGATAAGGCGAGAGTTATAATTATATACACATTAATATAAAAAGTTAATTATAATCGTAAGCTAGTAGAGAATAATATATTTAATTTTTTAATTAGATTTACGCGGTAGATAGGCGTAGGCTTAAATTTTATATATATAATTATAATTATTCTATAAGCCCCTTTACTCTATCGGGTTATATAAATAAATAACGAAAAAAATATATTAAATAACCTAGTTAGAGGAAATATTTTAGTATATATTATATATTAATACCGGAATTAAAGAGTACGTAGAGGGGAAGCGGAAATCGAAGGCGGATTTTAGGGTAGATATATTTAAAACTATAAATACGACGAATATAAAGGGTATAAAAAGCGCTAACGGAGGTAATAATCCTAGATATAATAATAATATTTAGAATATTAATAATATTACGGCTAGTAATAATATTAGAGAAAGTATAAAGGCGATTTAAAAAAATAATATATATATTAAATAAAAGCGCGGTTAAAGTAATTATAGATATAGTATTTAGTTATTTTAGTAAAGCGTTTATACGTTTTTAAACTATTAAATATTTAGGTTTAAATAAAAGCTAGGAAATTTATTACCCCTCTATATATTTTTCTATATAATAATATTTACTATAATATATTATTATCGTTTATAATTTTAATCCTCTACTTTATTATATTTAGAAATAATAATAAAAAACCGAATATTATATCTAGCCTAGATCTAGGTTTAAATCTGGCCTAGATATTCTTTAAATTTAACCTAGATTTTATTTAATCCCTAAACTCGCTATTAAAGACTTATATTTTTAATACTTTAATTATATCTACCGCTATTTAACGCGGTATTTAACTATATATTCCTTAACCTCCTTTTAAATTTACGATCGATACGGGGCCCCGGGAATTAAGGATTACTAGTAAAAATCTTTAAAATAATAACGGAAAAGGAATATTAATTTACGAATATATTACCGAGTATATTTATAATATTTATAAAGAAATTAAAGATATCGTTTAAATCTAGGCCTAGATTTAGTCTAGATCTAGCCTAGATTTAACCTAGATTTAAAAAAGCGCGCTCTTAATACTTTAATTATCTCTACTACTATTTATATAATAATATATTATTATTTATCTAATTTAGATATAGCTAAAATAAGTTAGATTTAATTATATTCTACTACGCTATATTTCGCTTATTAATAACCTACGAAATACGTAAAATACGTATTTTATACCGATTAAATAACGATTTTATAGAACTATTTTTCCGGATTTATTAATAAATATATACTACGATTATTAATATAAAGGTATATTAGTCTCCTTTAATAAATACTCCGCCGTATATACTTTAAACTTTATAATTCGTAATATTATCGATATCGATATAGAGATAATTTATCCTTTATAATTATTGTATCTTAACCGCGGCGAGCTCGAATTATATTATTATAATCGGTCCCGCCTATTTAATTTCGTTAGGTCGATTTATATCTCTTTATCTCTCTTTATATTTATTAATAAATTTAGTTTATATAAGAGTATATACCGCGCTATCCTCGGCTTCTAGTAAATACTAGCGGGAATAATATAGCGGGAGTATAAAAAATGGGTAAATATCTTCCCTCTCGCGCTAGGTCCCTATAGAGCGGTATTTTTAAATATTATATAAATACTAAAGCCGAGCCTACGTTAATTAAATAATAAAATTATAATAAATATTAATAATATAAAGACCTTAGTTTATATATATACTCTAGTATTTACGGGGGATATAATATAGTAGTTAAAAAATACCGGTATAATAACTATTAAGGCCGATCGTAGATATAGTAAATATTTAATATTAATAAATTAAAGAGTTAATTTAATATTCGATAGTAAAATTAATAACTAATATTATTACCGAGTACTAGAAGAAAGGAATAGATATAAGGCGGCGGAAAAGAGTAATAAAACTTTCTAAATATTAAGAATATTACGAGAATAAATATTATTTATTAATATTACCCTCGTATTAAATATTATTCGATCTCGGCTATTAGATATAATATATTCTAAATTAATAGATATCGTTAAATAAGTTTAAGAAGTCCTTATTAACGCGGTCTTAATTAAATAAAACTTTAAGACCTACTTTATAGAGCTTCGTAACTTTTTATTCCTATTTAATTAAAAGTATATTTAATTACCTACTATTTACCTTATTTACCTACGTATATAAAAATATACTCGGTTATTAATTATCTACCCCTTATTATTTAGGATTTAATTAAAATTATAATAAATTAAACCTTATTACTTAAGAGCGGTAAAAACGATTTAATCTCCGCGAACGAAGTTAAATATAATAAATTTAATCGTCTAAACTTTTACGATAATAATAATTAATAATATAATTATCCTAACCTAAATAATATTATAGGTAAACTGTAATAATTTAAATATTATTATAATAATTTTACGAAAATCGTTTTAAAGACTTTATAAATATATATATATTTTATCGACCTCCGAGTTTAAGAAAGGCGGTATATTAATATTTTAAAAAAAAAAAAAATTATATATAGATCCGATATTAGATAGGAAAGCGCTAGTAACTTCGAAGACCTAATCAATTATAGTTTAAATAATCGAGAGCTCGGTATTTTAAGCGAGTAATTTATAATAAAGAGAAATTTAACTAAAGTCGTTATTTTTTACCGAAATATATAGGCTAGGCCGAATATATATATAGGTCTATATTATATAGAGGTAATAAAGAAGTACATAATATCTAATAATATCACGACTTTTAACGGCGAAAATAAATATAAATTAATTTTTTATTTTATCTAAATTATAATATATAATTTTCTTATTTATTAATTTTGAATATTAAGGGTTTTAAGGTAGATATAATATATATAAACTTTAAAAATATTACTTAGACTTTATTTACTAAAGAATTAATTTATTAAACTATTTACTTTATATTAATAAATTTATTTAAAATTAGTAAAAAGCGATTAAAATTAAACCTATAAAATAATTACGTTTATTATTTATTTTTACTCAATACCTTACTACCTTTCTTTAAATAAAACTAGGGCGAGGATAATACTTTAAAACTTATAGTATTATCGGACTATAATTATAATAATTTAATAATTATTAATTATTTATAGAGAGTTTAGGTATCCCGGTAGAAATAATTATTATAATTTAACTATCTCTCTCTTTACGAAGTATTTTCGATAATACTATAGGAGGTATATAAAGTCGATTATAATAAAACTAATATAATATTTCTAAAGGTATATAAACTATAATAATACTAGAAATTTATATTTACCGATAAATTAATATACTTTATTATATATTTTCAGAGATTGTAAATTATAACTTTAGTTTTTCGCGGCGTCTTAGAGCGTTTATCTTATTAATAGATATATTATTAATCTATGAAATATAAATATTTAGAGTACTGTATTATATTTAAAATAAAAGACTTTATCTTAATTAAAAATAACTAGATTATATATTTAGATAAAGTATTTTTATATAAATTATCTAGGGGTCGATTAAGGCTCTTTATTTATATATATCTAATAAAGTAATTTAATACCCCGAAGTTAAATTTTATTTTAGATACTCTTTATATAAAACTCTCGGACTTTAAAATCATTATCGGGCTACCCGGAATTAAAAATAAAAAACTCTATATTATATATATCTATTAAATTAAAAAATTAAATAGTATTTTAAATAGTCTTCGACGAGGCGGATATACTTTATTATTTTATTAGAATTATAATATCTAATTTATATAAAGAAGTTATAACTATATTTTCTTTTTTTTAAAGTTAGGGAGATAGTAGACTTTAATAGTAATTAAATTAGAGACTTATTACGCGGTTAATACTAATAGTAATTTTAATAGAAATAAAATTTAAATCGTATCTAAAATATTATTAAGAACCTTACTAATTCTATATTATAGATAAATTATATAAAGTGAATCGGAGACTAGTTTTTAAATTAATCTTATAGTTAGGAATTATAGTTAAAAAGGCGAGAAATACTAACGCCTCGTTTAATATTAAAGTTATCTAGAATTCTTAGTATTAATTTAAAATTTCGAAAATATATTTACGAAAACGAGAAATATTATAATAAATAACTAGTAAAATATAAATATTAAAATTTTAATCTTTAATATTATCTAATATATATTAGTAAATATATATAATTATCCGAGTATATAGCCTAGTCTATAGCGAGCGCTTTAGAGATAATAGGTTTTTTCTTTAACGCGACCGATTATAATTAATTTATCCCTCTATTAAAGATATCCCGAATTAACGGATTAATTATATTTTAAAAAGAGGTCGAAGGGAAGTCCTTTAAACTCCGTATATTTATTATAAAAAAGATAATACTATCGACCTAGTTATTATTTAGTATTTATCTACGAGATTTAGAGTTTAAACTCCACCGCTTAATATATTCTATATATTTTATAACTTTAGTTAATATATATAGAGGATTATCTAGAAATATAATAATATAAACTAGTAATAAGAATCGGGTATAAGAGTATAAATTAAATTAATTAATTACTAACCTAGATAAAGGGCGAGTTTAATAATTTCTCTAAATCTAATTAAAGACCGCGATAATAAATATTACTATTACGGATTTTAATATTTTATAAAATTATATTAATAATACGTTTCTTTAGGTATTTAATATTATACTTATTTCCTAAATTATACCTAGTACTTTATTATCTTTAAAATCCTCTATATATATTTATTTATCTCGCGGTTATTCTTTACGTCTTTATTTTTTCGATAAAATTCCCTATTATTTCCCTAGTCTTTAAATAGTTCTTTAGTACTTTGTTTTTTATAATTTAATACCTATTTTTTCTATTTCATTATCTACTAAGATTATATATTATATATAGACGGATCGGGTTAATTATACCTAGTATAATTTAATTACGCCGGTCGAGGAGGGCGAGTATAGATTTAATATAAATTTAAATATTATTTACTTTAAATTTAAAGTTGAAGCCGCTATTAAATTTATATTAATAATAATCGGAAGATTTAATAAAATAGTTATTTTAAAATCTAGTTATTATAATTTCTAAAATAAGATAAATAATACGATTAATTAAAACGAGTTATTATAGATATAGAAAATTGGTTAAAAGAGTTTAGTAATCTAGAATATATTTTTAATTAAAGGATTTTAGCTTTTAAATATAAATTAAATATATTCTAAACCTTAATTTTTACTCTAAATTATATTATTACTATTAAATTATAAATAATTAAAATACTAATAATTATTAGTAGGCTAATTACTTTAGGTATTTTAATATAATAATTACTCTATATTACTCCTATCTATTTAAGTTTAATTAAGTCGTAGTTAATATATAATATAATTAGTTAATACTCTCGGAAGATAATAGCCGCTTAATATTTATTTTTTATAGATCGCGCGTCTTTTAAAAGCGCTAGAAAAGTTGAATCTAATTATATATTATAGAAGGAAAGCGCTTGAAGCGCTAAAAAAACTTAATTTAATTATATACTATAAATAAAAAGCGCCTAAAGCGCTGAAAAACTTAATTAACTATTAATATAGATTATAAAACTAATATAAATTATAAAACTATTATTCTCTCTTTATTTTATTCGTTAATTATTCTTTTATATTAACCCGTTTAGATTTACCTCTATTATTTTTTTAAATCTTATAAATTCTATAGAAGTAAAGTTATCTCGGGAAAATAAAATATAGTAAAAATTACTTTAAAGATAAAAAGGGGTAGAGAGGGAGCCTAGAAATAAATCTAGGCGGAGATATAGGAGGAGGAATACTCTTAGAAAACTTAGGAATAATAAATCGATTTCGGACTATTAAATAACGGAATAATTAAAATAATATACTAGCGGTGGGTAAAGTAGATATAACTACGACTATTTATTAATATCTAGTATATATACTTTTAAAATTAGTAGTTTACGGTATTACTAAAATAATAAAGATATATTTTATTATTCGATTAAATAACTTCGAGATTATAACCTCGACTATTAAATAACGTATTTTTAGGTACTTTCTATATTCTTAATATAATATAAAGTAAATTATAGGTAACTTAAGACGCCTAGATATATATAATTATATTATAAATACCTAAACTAGTATAAAAATCATAAATAGAAATCTAGGGAATAATTCTATAATTATTTATCTAAATACTCTATTAATACTCTATTAATACTTTATTTAAGTTTTATCCGTAGTTTATCCGAGATCTACTTTTTTACTTCCTATTTCACTCGATACTCTATTAATAAAATATTAGTAAAGGCCTATATTCTAATACTATTCTAAATAATATAATATTATAATTAATAAATAATTAATAATTAATTAAATAAAATAGAGCGTCGAAAATATTAAATATTTTATAAATAATTAAAAATAAATTTCTATTAATCTTAATTTAAACTTGTGTTTAAGTTTATATTTTTATCGATTTTAAATTATTACTAATAGAGCGGCTACGCCCTAATATAGTATATAATCTATTCTATTATATACTATTGAGAAAGTTTATCTATAGTCTATAATTAACGTAATTTCAAATAATAAAGTAGTAGTACAAAGTAGTAAACTAAAATACTAGTCTCTAAACTTCTCTACCTCTATTCTTTCCTAATTAATTAAACCTAGCTTAAGACTTTACCTAATAAGACTAGTATTATTTAACGATCTAACTTTATAAGGCTAGCGTCGCGGTATTATCTAGCCTAGTAAAGTTAGCGCTATTAATCGATTAATCCACTTTGAAATTAATCGATTAGATTAATTACCACGGAGGTCTTAAGAGGGGAAATATCCCATTAGTGGAGAATCCTTATGTAATTAGTGCCTGGGCGGCATGCTGTTCTCCGCCACCAGTGGGTGACAAAACTCATGAGGGGTCTAACCGATACTAGGCTAGGGGCAGACCGCTCATGAGTTTTGTCACCTACTGGTGCCGCCATTTATTTGTTATTATTCTAGTATCCTGAATATCATGTATAGCTGGCCCATAGATAGCTACCAGTGATCAATCAATTCATTCTACGTGTATTGGATAGTGCTGCAGTGCCATGTTGACGGCATCCTTCCTTTTCTCTGTGTATAGTGGAGGGTCTTCTAGCCTATCTAGGTAAAACGCTCACACTAGAATATCGGTATATACCGTGAATAAACAGTACGGTTCATACAAAACCGTACCGCGCTAATTTAGCGCTAATCGTACACTATTGGTCAATACTGTACCGTTGACCCCCCGTTGGGAGCACTGATAACGATCAGGCTGTGACAGCAGGGTACATGCGCACAAGCCACAGGATCGCCGCCACATAAGCGGGACTCGAACGTCAGAGTTGTTGCCTTCTATATCAGTGATCTGGAATGATAAGTATGACAGCGACTACTATGAATAAATCCCCATGTGTCCTCCAATTAGCAGTACCAGGTTTGCTGTTTGTCACTTCGCTCGTCCACACGTCTCTCGATGGCGCCTGATGGCAGCGATAATCTCGCTGACTACCGCGCCCACATGAAAGAGCTACTGGACGACTGCCTCACTCGAAGGGATGACGCAGACCCAAAGAAGCGCTTTGCACGTCGTGGCGTCACCCAGGAGATCTTTGATAAGAAAAGACTCATTCGGCTCTTTGGACTCGTGCTGTATGAAGATGGCCACCACATCGATTTAGCTGCTGAAGAACATCTAAGCTGCCTGGCTACCAAAATAAGAGGACGTTCAAGATCAACTGGATACTGCAACGTCCTTGCCACCTTGCTATCTGCAAGATGCACAGATCAGAGTTTGCAGGATTTTGGCAAGGGACTTATCGGCAACACAGAGAGCAAATTTCTCAGTGACGAGGAGTTGCCTTTGGAAGAGGACGCAGCGTGCGAGGCTTTTGGGCACGATGACGGAAACAGCTTCTGGGAGCACCAATTCTTGTTCTGCCCAGTGGTCTTGATTCGAGGTGACGAGACCATATACACAGATTCTAGACAGTCATGTCCATTACCATTTTGTGGCGAGCCCGAGCATATTGGAAGGGGAGCCTACGCCAAGGTCTACAAAGTGAGAATTGAAAGAGGCCATTTGATCACGGACCCAGCTACGGGCTCTGCACTAAATGTCAGTAGTCCATATTTGAGCTTATTTGATCTTTCGTTTTTGATCCCCACTAATTTGTCTTATAGCGCGATTGGTACGCCATGAAACAATTCTTCGACTACGACGCTGAGGCCAAGGAGTCATTCGAGGCAGAAGAAAGCATACTCCGGAAATTCGTTCAGTCCAACAAGCGCCACGACAACATCCTCGTTACACAAGCAAGTTTAGAGTATGGCAACACCTACAGTCTATTCTTCGACCTAGCGAAGTACAGTCTATGGGACTACTTCCAAGATCCTGAGGTTTCCATCACCGCCGAAGAGAAAGGGACAGTCTTCGGACGAAGCGTGGGGATAGCCGGGGCATTGGCCTTCCTCCACGATGAGCTCTACTTGGAATCGACGGGTGAGCAACTGCATTGCTACCACCTGGACCTCAAACCACAAAATATATTAGTCTTTGAAGGAAGAGACAACAGAGATGGAAAGAGTAGGCACATCTGGAAAATCTCCGATTTTGGTATCTCCCAAATGAAGCACATAAAGCCTAATGGAGCAGACGTAGATACCGACCACCCCGTTTCGTTCCTGGACAGGATCTTCAGGCCCCAGAAGCAGGACACGAACCCTAGCAGTGGAGTTGACAATTCAAGATATGGAGGAACGTATGGTGCTCCGGAAGCCAGGCTAACAACAGACAAGGTCACCAGAAAAAGCGATGTATGGTCCCTGGGTTGTGTCCTCATCGACGTGCTCACCTTCCTCGACAACGGCTCCATCGGCATCGAAGAGTTCGGAGAGGCGCGTGCCAAAGACAGAGACAACGATCGTTTCTTTGAACCAACACCTTCGCATTTTGGGACCGAGCTCAACAACATGCTACACTCTTCGGTGACCAGCTGGCTTGAGACCCTAGAGGGCAAAGCCAAAGAGCGACACGAGCTCGAGGGCAAGGCTTTCCGACAGGTCTCCACACTACTCAGAGAGAGTATGCTGCTCATGGATCAAGCTCAACGATGCACTGCGAAGGAGGCGGAGAAGCGATTGAAGAGAATAACCCGCCAATTCACACGTGCAGTTGCGCAGACACCGCCATTGACTCCCGAACGCTCCGAGGACTCCCAAAAACCGAAAAGAAAATCACACGTGGAGTCTCTAGGTGCCAGGAATCGAGTAGAAATCTCCGTCTCTTCTCGGAGATCTTTGCTTGCTCAGTCGTGGAATGCCTGGCGCTTCCCACTCGCAGCAGCTGCGGTGGTGGTAGGAGTAGTATATTATTTTTCTTCAGTATAGGCTACGTCATTGGATTGTTACATTGGTTTCGCGCATATAATTTTGGAATGACATCTCACGTTCACCTTTATATTTCTTTTCGAAAAGAAGTGCGCACGTGTAATATGTACTAGGATTCATGATCACGATTCTATTTCGGCTTGCTTTTGTCCTTGCCTCTAACCGCCCTTCTGAATATTGATAGAATGCGTGGAAAGAATAGCGGTAGCCAAATTGACTTCTTTGTCTTGAATGGATGACCGAGCTATGAGCAAGTAGTGGTCCTTCCAAGACCCCATTTGCACTGCAACAAAACCGAAGAAAACCTAGCAGATGATCAAATTCGACGATAGATCCAGTTAGGCTATGGTTGCAGTGAACGTCCTTCATCCTGCGAGTATTATCAACGATACCAATCGACAACGAGCACTTTTGCGCCTGTTGTCTACCAATCGTTCTCTGCCACCGAGAACCTATTGCGGGATTCGAACGGCTTTGCAATGCATGGTATAACAACACCAAAGAGCCATCGCTGCCAATGTCCGAAGACACCGCAAATGAGCTTGAGAGGTACACACGACATATGAAGATCCCAGGGAATGCTTAATTCCACGTTACAAATTTTTCAATGGTGCCTGCAGCTCACTGGACTAGCATGCGTATGTTTCGCGCTGCTATCGTTGTATTCTCTGAAGTCAAATTCATCGCCAGTCCATTCCCAGGCGCAGGAATTATTCCCGCCGGACTATTCGTGAACGAATTCAATATCGTATCAAATACCGACCCTGACTCCCACATAAACAGGCTCAGCGCCGACGCGGTGGGCGACATTGCTACATTGAAGTCAAAGTCAGCTTCCAGAATCCGCTTACTCCTGAGAATCTTGACAGAAACTCACTGCTTGGAATAGCCACCACCCCTCCTTCCGGAACACCCTTCGGCAATCCCGTACTATCCATTCCACATCTACTAATCATAAAAATTCCCCCCCGCATTCACCTTCGCCCAACTGCTATCACCCAGCGCGCTAACTTGATAGTCAACCCCGGGCGCATAACTCAGCAGAGCAAAATTACACGAATCTGTTCCCTCACCCGTCAGCACTACATGTCACCCAATCGCGATGATCACCTTAGGGTAGGGACCCTCCGCACTGTAGAACAATCACGACACATACTCTGGGTATAGAACCTTGGGATTTGAACAACGCGAGCTAGTTGCGCTGAGCCAACTTTGTGCGCGCAGCCGGGCCAGGAGCCTTTGGCGTCGGCGCGCATTTGCTCTTCGTCGAAGACGCGGATGCCATAGTCTGTGGAGGGGGCGAAGGACTCGAGGAGCGGGGTGCAGTCTTCTGTCCTTGGGGAGCCGTAGGTGTCGTAGCCGCAGTAGTATTCATATCGTGGGCTGTTTTCTTGGGCGAGGGCTGAGTGGCACAGAAGTAGGAGAAGAATGTGAAAGCTGACGATTGGAGAGGTGGAAAGGGGTGTCATTCTCACCCATGGGGGTGATAGGGGGATGTGGTCATTGCGGCAGAAGGTGAACGATTTCAATCAGTGGATATTTACTGTCGGATGCATGCGGAACCTCGAGAGAACAAAACAAAAATCACTCCACGCGCTTCGTCCCACAAAACGTGGAATCTTATCGAGGATGCGACAAGCGACTTTCCCTGCATCACGCACATGCAAAGGCGCCAATGGTACCTGGGTTTGGAGACACTCAACGTCAAATTTCCCACGTTTGGCGAGGGCTCGGAACGCTGGCTTCCATATCGACGGCGGGTTGGTCCGGTTAGGCCAATCGCGTGCTTCAACATGCATGATCTGATAAACAACCCCCCACGGTGTCGGATCCCGACATATACGGAAAATGTCTGTAGCTTCATACACGCTGAGGGTTTCCCTTTCAAGAATTTTGACACGCGACTTGAGAGTATTTATCCACTGCCATTGAAAAAGACTCTTCTCACATACATCACACAATGCTTCTGCTCCTCCCAGCAGCTCTCGCGGCCACTCTGATCGCCTTCACGGGAGCAAGCCCGTCGGTCGTATGCGGTTCCCAAATCTATGGGCAACCTAGGCCTGATGACGCCTTGGGAGTTGCTGGTACTCTTCCATATGCCAAATCGGATCCAGATCATCAAGCAGCCGCCGCCCGCACATTCGCAGAGCCGGCATTCTTCACCCCTCGGTTCCAAGCCTTGACGAATACGTGGCAGACTAGTATGGTGCAGTTGCCTATGATTTGGCGGTATAGTAAGTAGCCTTCTCACAAAGCGATAGTACAATCTTTATAAGGTTCTTCTGCACGGACAGTAATGCTGGCGACTGTTCGTGTATAGAATCTGCACGTCTCGCGCTCCTCTTCTCCGCCAACGACGCAGGCCAAGTCCTCCTTCCCAGCATAAACCTCACCTGGCGCGTCGTCCAGTCAGCCGCAGCCGGCGTTCTCGAGAATTGCATGCACAAACAAGGTAGTGTTGGAGGTGTGTGGGTCGTCAGTGGTAAGTGAACCGAAAATTGACTTCATGGAATCGTCCTTCAGGAGCTGCTTCGATAAATGCTTTGGACCATCTTTCGAGTACTGCCTCGCAACCCCACTGCTCATCCGCTGCTTACTAGATCACTACCGAAATCCGTACCTTGCCGTTTATGTTTACGAGGCTGGCGCAGAGTTCGAGGCCGTGTTGAATAGGTATATGATCACGGGGAAAGGTATCAATCCTTTTAACCCGAGGGGAGGAAATTTAGAGGGCATGGCTCTCAATGCGACGGTTGTAGGAGCGACATTGACTGGGGAGATGGCGGCGACTGGAACGATAATGGGTGTGGAGAGAGTGCCGACAAATAGATTGCCGTCGATCTCGGGTGCTGAGGTGTCTGGAGTAGCCGTGCAGTGAATTGAAGCCGTTCGGTAGATGGTCGTGGAATATACCCTTGCCATGCAATATCGATTTTTGTAGTCACTTTCTGTGCATAATAGCTTCACGCAGTTTCATCAATCTCGGTATATCTCAGCCCTCAGAAACGGCTTGCCTTGCGGCCGTCCAAAGCTTTCTTTGCCTCAAAAGGCATTCACCAAGATTCATCCACGTCATTCATATTAAATCGTGCCAACGGAGCTCAACGGGCTACTGGTCCCACTACCCAATTCCATCACCTCCAGCTCCTCCGCCTGCGGATGATACTTTCTCCTTAACATCTCCGCCCACCCATGCAGCGAGTCCACATCCCACCCCTCGATCTTGATTTCTCTCTCTCCCATATCCTTCCCCAGCACAGTACCCTGATACCTGCTCTCCACCCCCTCTTCAGTCTTCGCATGTTTCTTCTTCAATTGAGCTAAGAAATCCTCTTTTGGTACTTCCAACGCCACATCCTCCACCTTAGCAGCAGCGTTAGGGTTCGTGAGATCAATTGCTCCACGTGTAGGCTCTTCAGGAGCTAGTCCAGCAATCCGCCTTATCTCTTTGTTATTTCCACTGGTACACCAGGTCACAAAAGCGTCCACGCCCCGCATATCCTCCTCACCCTGCATCTGCTCTTCCATCTCACTCATCTGTGGGAACAATGCGCCTGCATCTTGCATTGCCATGCGCACATCGGTGACTGTCACGGCATCACTACCATCGAGCAGCGGATCTGACCCATTCTCGGCACGGAGGAGGGCATGCCGTGCAGTCTGGCTTGCGATTAACGTGAGGTAGCGGGATGCCAAGTCAGTGAGGGTATCAAGGACGGAGGGGCGCGTGGTGGTGAACCCGGCTGCGCGGAGAATGTGGAGGATGGGGGTGCGGAGGAGGGAGGGGTGGAGTTGGTTTGGAGATACCATTGTGCTGAAAGTTTTGTATGTCACAGATGACAAGGTGGTTTAGATTTGATTATGATATCTGCCATAGCAGATTGAGCAGAAGTTATCGTCTCATACTGTCTTTGATAAGGTAACAGTGAAGCATCTGAGAGGGCTTGGATTTCTATAATTAGCGTGTGCAGAAAGCTTGCGAATCCTTGGCATTTTTATTTTTTTTGTTTTCCCCCACCACGGCCCCACCACCGGTACCAGCTCTATGAATAACTCTTCTGATTTACTTACTTTATATGAGTAGATAGCTCTATTCAAGGCGATTCTAACGCCGTAGAAATTAATAAAATTAAGAGAGTATTTGTTGAGTTATCAGGCTTAGGATATAATTAGTAGGCTTGCTCCGTTTAGTAGTTTATTGAGCCAAGATTTCAATCCCTGATATCTTCTATTATAGTTATTTAATTAAGCTGATTCCTACGGCGTTAGAATCGCCTTGAATAGAGCTATCTACTCATATAAAGTAAGTAAATCAGAAGAGTTATTCATAGAGCTGGTACCGGTGGTGGGGCCGTGGTAGGGGAAAACAAAAAAAATAAAATAAAAATGCCAAGGATTCGCAAGCTTTCTGCACACGCTAAAACACTAGCGCGGCGGAGGGCTTGGCCCGCTTTCCTCAACCACCAGTAACCTCCACCCTTCCGTATACAGCATGTTGCTCCAATAACATACTTTGACCTCAGACTCAGCCTCAGCCTCTCAGCTCGTAACAGCCTCAATCCCCCACGGTTAGGATGTCAGAAACGCGCCCAAAGCTCAAGATCAAGCCAGGCGGCTCCTCCATACAACAAGAACCCGTCGCAACGCCCTCTCTCACTACGCCCTCAACCTCAACCCCCAAAATAACGCTCAAGTTCGGCGGCAAGAAGAGCCCTCAGACTCCGGTCCCCCAGTCCCAACCAGAAGCTGCAACCTCAGCGCTCTCATCAACAAAGCCCAAACCCGTCCGCAAACCCAAACCCACTCCCAAGAAGCGCGCTCTAGAAGCCGACCCGTCAGACAATGAAGATGAGGAAGATGCCGCATCGTCCCAGCCCCAGATCAAGAGGATCAAACTCAAAGCAAGAGCGCCGAGTCTGCCAATGCTGCACCTCAAAACCAGGGGGAAACCACCTAAGAGACCGAGAGGGGTAGGTTACGACAGTGAGGCTTCAGACCGTGAGAATGATCCCACGATCTCCGAATCTATCATTCTACGCATGGCCCCTGGTCCCGACTGTGACACTCTCAGCCAAGCTATCGCCGAGAACAATATTGGTAGCCGTAAGTCAGGCGGCGTAGACGTACGGATACGCTTTCTACGAACTGATTGTAGGCGCGCTGTGGTCACTATCAACGGGCGACACTATGCGGCTTGCATGGTGGATCTACCTTGTATTATCGAGGCAATGAAGTCGTGGTTCCCGAAGAGCGGATGGATCAAGAGCGCGGATATCTGTCAGATGCTGATTGTGCTGGGGCCTATCAAGGTTGAGGAGGAGGCGATGACGTATCCTCTTCCAGGAGTGGGCAAAGGGGAGTTGGACGAGAAGACGTGGCAGTACGCGCACGGTCTTACGCCGCCGATGCGATGGGTGAGAAGACGGAGATTCAGAAAGAGGATCAGTGTCAGAACCGTCATGGAAGTCGAAGCCGTAGTTGAAGCACTCCTCCGGGCTGACGAAGAAGCCGAAGGCGACGCAAAGTTCGAACTCATCGACGAGCGCAAACTTGAGAGCGAGTCCGACGACGAAGAACTCTACGACGAACATGAACAAGACGCTGAAGGTGACGAAGATCTCGATCAGAGCCAATACATCCAAACCGTCGAACGGGCAGCCGAACCCGAAGAAGACGAAGAAGAAGCCGCCGCCCGCTTAGCCGCAGAAATGGAGGCAGGCATGATGGATGACCTCGACGACGACACCAACGCGCCCGAAACCCTCACCTCCGCCCCTCCTGTCGACTCCCCCGCCGCTCTCAATGACACCGCCACACCGCCCTCTAACACCGAAACACCAGTCGCCGGCTTTACTCCCTCCGCCGCCGCCACACCAGCAGGCGCCGTCGACACTTCTTCCGCTGCCGAAGATGAGTCAGAAGAAGAGTCGGATGAGGATGAAGACGTGGATGAGGATCAATTGGAGAAGCAGCAGGAGAAGCAGCGGCAGCAGGAAGAGATTGATGATTTGGAGGATGCGATTAAGGGTGTGCAGGAGCAGTTGGCGAAGCAGGCGAATCCGCTGTTGAGGAAGAGGTTGGGGGATAAGATTCGGGATTTGCAGAGCGATCTGGAGGTGAAGAGGGGGGGTGGGGAAGAGGGTGAGGAGGAGTAGTTGGGTGCTGGTTGTTGCTGTGGACATCGCTCGTAGTAGCTTCGAGGATAGGGACTTAGGTACCACCAAATGCTACCTTTTCAAGCAAAAAAAGTTCTGACAGATGGCACTGCATTGCTTTGAGGTGAGATGATTGAGTATTCCAGGCAATTTAGGCAGTAAAATAGTGTACAACGAAGCTCTAAGAAATTATCCCGCTTGTATTCACATATCAAATAAGAGAAGAATACGAGAGCTCAGTGAGCACCAACATGGTGTACAACATACGCACCCCCTCTGCCACTCACTCTCTACGTTCCTTTCTGCAAGCACACACCCTCCCCCTTCTGAAGCGGAGGTTCTCACTCACGAACTCCCAGCAGCACTAGCCCCAGCAGCACCAGCCCCAGCAGCACCAGCCCCAGCAGCACTAGCCCCTACAGCCGCCCTCCCCGTACTCGTCGAAAAATCCACCCTCAACGCCCGTCCACAAACCTGTCGTCCCTTCAACTCTCCATAAGCCTTCTCCGCACTCTCAATGTCCACGAAATCCGCATGCGCGAAGCCTCTTGGCTGGCCCGTACGTCGATCAATCGCAACTCTCACATCAATCACGTTCTTGATCTCTCTGAACAGGTTGTTCAAGTCGCGGTCGCTCATGTCGAAGGACATGTTGCCGATGAAGAGGGTTTTCGTGGGAGCGTGGAGGGGGCGGTCGGTGAAGGAGGGGCCGGAGAAGGGGCCGGAGCGTTCTTTAGAGATGCTGAATTGAACGGAGAGGCGGCGGCCTTCGAAGTTTTGGAGGTTGTAGAGTTCGATGGCTTTGGTGGCGGCTTCGACGGTTTCAAACTCTACGTAGCCGAATCTGTATGATCGAATCATGGTTAGCAATAGTTCCCCACCTTGTGCATGGGAATAGTAATGAAGAAAGGAGCTTCATACCCTTTGCTCAGACCCCTGTTATCCATAATAATCTTCGCATCGGTCACTGGTCCCGCGCGCTCAAACTCCTGCTTCAAATCTGCAGCACGCACATCGAAGAACAGATTTCCTACGTAGACCGTTTTGCTCGGCTCCCCGTCTTGTGCTGGAACATTGCGATCCCTGCTTAGCCTCGATGCGGAACCGAAGCCAGCTGCAGCACCAAGGGACTCTGCTGCTCCAGTGATGGTCTCAGCTGCTGATTGAGCGGCGCCTGATAGGGTAGACGTGGTGGATGTTGCAGTCTCTTTGGCAGAGTCTGCAGCACTCCCAGCAGTCTCCTTAGTCGTTTCAGTGGCGCTTTCTGTGGCGGATTCGATATTTGAAGCGGCGGCGGAAGTCTCTGATTGCGTTGGAGCATCGACATCGGCGTCTGGGTCTGCGGATGCTGCTATTGAGTTGTCGCCGTGTTGGGCTTCTGTGGCGCCATCTGCTTCTGGTTCGGATTGCGTGGCTGCTTCGTCGCTGGCATATCTTCGCTGAATGGGGAGCGTTGATGTTGGGAATGTTATTCTCGATGCATTATTTCGGGGGATATTGTATGTGAGGCTGGTAATTGACCGCGACTTGATTGATGTGGAGGTAGATGGAGAGGAAGAGAGCACGCGAATTGCGGCGCGGCGGAGACAGAACCTGATCGACTGATGTTAGCAGTCATTCCTGGTAAGCTCTAGACTTTGCTTACATGATGGCAAGGACTGTAGAGACAGACACAGATTCAGGGTGGGCTATTGTGGTAGAGGAATTGATAGGAGGTCTTCTGTTGAGTCTTGACGGCAAGATCGAAATGATCTTCGAAAAAGTTTTGGCACTCTTTAGCGTCCTTCTAGCCATATAAGGCTAGCGTAAATCGCTCAGCTTGCTTCTTGCTCGTGCTGCTCTTCATTCCTAGAAAAATTTGCTATACATATATCTTAGCAAGGCATTTCGAAGATTTCGAGCTGTTGGTACATATTCAACGGCCCTTCCACGCGAAAAAGAATGAAAGCTATACCTGTAGAGCTTTTCATAAAAGCACAGGGCTACCTCTCGCGAATTGTAGATCAAGACCTCCACAGCAACCATAACAACTACCAGCAGCCTATAATGATGATTTTGATATCATTTAAAACCATGGTCGAGCTTGTGGGGGTGCGGACGAATGCCCAATAGCACTAATACACTAATTTCAAAACCTTGCTTTCATTGCAACTCGAAGTCGGGCTTAATATTTCCCAATTCGAGCATACTTTTGCGCACGTAAGAGTTTTTGGGTACAAGTTTGAGATGAAAATAGTTTTATTGGATTTTCATTACTTTATGATTAAAGTAATTCTCGTCAAAAGCTGCTGGGTTTGAGCACCGATATAGTGGGGGGAAAATATGGGAGCGTGTCTGAAAATGACTCCAAACTGTACCTCCGTAATCCTCTCACTAACCGCACGTGCAAGTCGACGAGTACCCCGAACTCAGCGTTTGTGGGCATGTGGTCTGCCGGTAGTAAACAATCTGGCCACCATCTGCAATCAATGTAAGCACTCAAAAAAGACAAGAAGAAGAAAAGACGAACTCACCATTCCAAGTCTGCCCATCACTCCCAATAGCTGCCTGTCCATTTGTTCCTGGACTTCCAGTCTGAATATCGAAATGCACGCTACAATCTGAACTATCCTTAAAGTCATCGCTGGTGCTCCCGCACCAATGATCACCATTGGAAAAGCAGGCGTCAACAATCTCAATCGTCAACGTCGAACCAGAGCCTACGCCGTCATTATATGTATTGACGCCGCTAGTGGATAGCTCGTAGCAGGTGCCACAGGCCGAACCGCAATTCGGCTGCCCAGCGCTGTTGAGGGCGCCTTGGAAGAGCTTTTGGTTGACGGCGCCATTGTAGATGCCGGGGCTGTTGGTCCATTGCCAGGGATTTTGGCCGCAGTCGCAGGCCGAGCCCATCCAGCCGTAGTACTGAGAAACGATTAGCATTGATCCACCAGCTACAATTAGGGAGGGAGTTATTAAAAGCATACCGAAGTGGAAGCGACGCCGTCCCATCCACCTGGTGCGCTGGTCGAGTCGCAAGTACCAACAGTGGCAGCTTGCGATCCTCCACTGGCAGGAGAGGTATCACCACCCCCTGAACCGGGGCTTGGAGTCGGACTCGACGCTACAGGCGCTGCGGCCTTTGCTGCAGCTGCTTTTAAGGGGGCAGGCGGCTGACTATTGATTGAAGGGGAGGTACTGGATGGTGAATCGCCTGGGGATTGACACTGCCATGATGGATCACCAGCCCAGGAACCACCGGCGGCTTGTGTGCGACATTGTGCGTATGCTAGGGGCCCACCAGTCAGTCTTGTTGGTTATGAACAAGCGGGGGGTGAGGATGACACGCACTGTCATCTTTGCAAATGCAGGAACCTCCGGCACACGGCAGAGGACCGTTGACGCCTTGGCTGGGGTAGTTGCAGGCACCCCACAATGCTACCGATTGTCGTGGAACCAGTCTTGCTGCTGCATGGACACTGGTGTATCGGGTACTCGCGAGGAGGAGGAGCAAAATGATGGGTAGCATTCTGCCAGACTTCGCAACAGCGATTCAATTGAAGAAAGTGCTTGAGTGGAGCAGCGTCGCTTGGAGATATGTCTTTTCGAATCTGCTTCTGAATGCTCCAGACAGGAGCAAGTGTCTAATATATCCATTCTCAGCCCCGAACCGGTGAACAGCGCCGCAGGATGGCTTTTCCCGTCTCGCAGGGTCGGAACAGTACTGCTACCCTCTTTGAGACATGGGGCAACCACCACACGCACCAAATCCCTCATGAAGTTTCCCATCTCGTTCCCATCCTTCTTTTCGCTCTGCCAATGGTGAGGGGGTATCGAGTCATAGTGGGCGCTAAGCTCGTTTCAAGATTCAAGCTCTACCACCTGTTTTTGATGCAAAGCGGTTGGGGCGGTCGAAAAGCGGGGTACCTTGTAGATATTGATGCTAGTGTGAGTGAGTGAGACCACGGAAGGATCAAACACAACGTGGAAAGGGAAGGTTCCTGCAGTCGGAGATTCCATGCCAGTCACGGTCGGCATCTTGGATCTGACCTATGATGCGACTGACAATAACCATTCTATGGTTACGAGCTCCGGGCTAATGTTCATTCTTGCTGGCGAAATAATTAGTCAGTTGCGAAATTTCTTGCAAAGCCGGACATCGAAGATCTCGAGCCATGTGGGGTCTAGGACTCTGAAGCGCTCACATGTCTCGAAGACGAATGCTGGAGTCATCGCTACTACGGGACATAGTGGGATCTATGATGAGGCCTAGGTCTCAGAAAGGCGGTTCAAATCATCCCCGTACTGTCTTAATGAGACTACCTGGGCCCCATGCGCGGCCAGGAGTCCGTGTCACGAAGGCTCTCGGGACTCCAAAGGTGACCCTATTCCACCCTCTGCTTCACCACTAATGGCAGACTTGGCGTAAGTATGCAGCCAATAGTCCTGACATACGCTACGAGCCTCCCTTCCTCCTCCGAGTGGGGGCAGTGTTTCGAGTCACGATCGTTGTCGTCCCTGCTTCCTGCCAGGGCATAGGGAGTAAGCATAGATCGCAGTGTGGCCCAAGACGGTGGGATGAAACGATGTGCGTCTCCAATTAGGGAGTGGTTCACGGGTCGCATAGTCGCTTATACGTTTGACCCAATGACCCTCGGAAAAGTTCCGAGCCGCGTGGGAGATTGACCCTGGACAGAGAGTTTTAGTGTTTTATGGTCAAAGCTTCCAACTAATGTAATTTGGTGATGCGTCTGGGTAGGTAATCGTAAGCCGAATCTCAGCAAATAACCACCATAAATCTATTAGCCAAGATACCAATGTCCGCAACCCGGAGTTTTTCGCCATTCATTACCCTCTTCTTGAGGGTTACTAACATGTGATATTTAATATCATGCTATAGATGATCATGGTACCCTTGCATCATAATCTCTGATAGCCAATATATAAAGCCTTTGACAACAACAACATCGATGCTTGGGAGGTCCTCATGCCCGAGTAGAATAAATGTAAAAGACTCTCTTGGAGAGCAGGTGACTAGCAGCGATGCTGGACTTTGGTCCTCTTGGAGTATCACCTCCCAACCCCCAAGGCCAGCACGTGAAAACAGCTCTTGTCGAACACGGACCGTTTTCGAGCAGGGAAGATTTTATGAAGAAGCGATTTTGCCTTTGCATTGACATCACTGGATTTCCTGAACCTTTTCTCCTAATTTCATGAATAACAATAATATCCTTGTAATGAAAATGTTATGTGCTGTTCGAATGCCAGCTGTTGGAAATTTTGTTCTTCCGACTTCTCTCCGATGTCATGTTCTATGACTCCCTCCCTTCCCTGTTAGCAAATCTGCAGCTTCGGATTTCCGAACATAGTTCATCCCGCGAAGCACCGACTTTCTAGTTCTCCGCCTCTTCCAAACAGGGTCTGGAGTTCCAATACTTGAATATGTGCTTTGCGCAGTCAAATCCGCCATCCAAGTACACAGCTCCAAAGATGGCAAATACGGTCCTACTCTGGTCCGGTAGATTTTCACGTGTCATCTCGTCGAATTCCCATGCATAGTTCACAACCAATTTTTCTGTGGGCTTCACTGAAAATCAATTTAGCATCTACATTACAGATTGATCTGGTACGATATCGCCCACACCCCTCCGGAGTCTCGGTATAATCCCACTCTTCTGCAATTAGAAGGTCGTGGAAAGCTTTCCCGACGAAGGCGAGTCTTTTTCGTCATCTTACTTCTTTAGGAGTCCCATTTGGATCTGTGATGGAATCGGGGAGACAAACCGCTTCCATCACCTTCAACTTATCGAGGAATCGGTATCCGATATGCTTCTGAAGCTTCTCAAGAAGTGTGTGTTCTTGCCGGGACTCTCCCTGGCCCGCGCTGGACTACGACATCGTACTTGTTACCTGATTTGGAAGCAAACCATCTTAATCTACTTTTCGAGAGTAACAAATAACTCGCAACTATGCGTTAATTGATCTTTTCGCATGAGAAACCTCGAATCCTGTTGTGATCTCTGCTTCAACACTTGCAGGAAATTCCTCGAAAAATATAGAGAATCTGTCCACGGACAATTACCGGCGGCAGAGACAGCGCCTACAAGGTTGACAAAGCGAGGGTGCCTTGAGAGCTAGAAAACGACCTTTGAAAATACTTGTGCAAGTTGTATTCTTAGTTTCTCAGGCGTATATCTCGGACGGCTTCCTATCTCCAAATCAAGTGTTAAAACTCGCTCAGCTTGAGCACCGAGCAAGGCTTTCTGATCTATTCTAGAGTGACTAGACATGCGATCACAGGTCACTTTGAGCTTTTATGTTTCCAGTTTTTCGCTCTTTTCAGCCCGTTTCTTCTGAGGATCGGGCTCTACGATCCTGATTCGAGTTGAAAAGCCATCATTCTTGGCTGTTTCAAGACGTTTTGCCTGCCTTCTACCTCGACCCATCAGTCAATTACCCATGGATTGATGCTCTTGGGAGTCGCGTTCTATGATTCAGTCAGCTCCACGGCTCTAGTGGTCTCATTTCTTCCTAAGCTGTTGAGCTAAGCATCTACCATCTCGATGTAAGATGCTTAAGTGTCTCCCTCCACAAGACCCGAGATTTAATAATTTCCCGTGGGAATTGATTACTTACTCATGTTCTCGAATACCACCTTTGCGCGATCGAAGCCACCATCCACGCACACAGCTCCAATAATTGCTCTGAAAGTTCTCTGCTTGGTCTTCAGTGAAATATCTGTGGGCCGTGAAGAAGCGGCGTCTGGATTAGACATTCTTATAGCTTCCTCGAGATCAAGCTTGCTTACTATCCGGTCGAAGTCCGAGGCTGAGAATTCAGGGTCCCGAGCCGATTCTGGAACCGTAGCGCTTCCAGAGCTGTACCACTGCTCCAATTCTAGAAGCGAAATAAATGCTATCACAAGGGCAGGAGGCCTTCTGTATCCTAGGGCAGCATTAGGAGCTTGCGCAGAGCTAGGGACGGAGCCAGGGAGGAGTAGAGCTTCTATAAGCCATAATGTGCCGTTAAAATGATGACCAATAGTCTGCTCGAGGTGATCGATCATAGTGTCTCGGGAAGATGCGTTCTGATAGCTGGAAATAGTGTTGCTTCATCTCGGAGAACAGTCAATATGAATATGGTTGTTGAGGTGCAATAATGGGATTGGTAGTGCGCTGGTGAAAATCATTTCTAACCTTCAAGATGTCTAGCTTTACATGGTGAGAGCCATTATCGCCATAACGGAATGGAGTGACTGGAGGACTATAGAAGATATCAGTTCAAACTTGGCCAGCTGTTCAATGAGTGAAGCACTCATGGAAATAAGAAATCGATGGCTGGACGCACTGCACAAGGCTACCGAGCGTATGATTGGATTCGTCGTCGCCACCAGAACTTCTCTTGAGATAAGCGATAACCCGCACCATTCCCGTACGAGATGGTCGTGAGAGAAAAGTAGAGGTAAGAGTATGTGATTCAGGAACCAAGTATCCCAATTGTGGAGAGCTGGAATTTCCGAACGCGCACCGTAGATAGCATTCAACTGACACAGGCCAAGATAGTCTGGTCCTCCATGTTTCCTGAACCTCAAGGCAACGATATAGACGATCACTGACATTGGGTATGCGCCGATGAGCATAATCATTCTACCAAATTCGACACTTCGCCTATTATGTTCTGGAGGGGTAGCTTAATCGACGAATGTGTATCGTTGTATCGCAAAGTGAGAGAGAATTTGGGAAAACGGCGTCTAGGATCCCCTTGGTTAAGTGGTCGAAGTGCGCTCTAGAGAATACCACATGGCCACCAGCAGTAGACTTCCTGGTCTATTCCATGGTTTCTTAGGATATAACGTAGTCCTATCATTACTCACGTAACGCTTCTGTCCCATCATCACGTCCGAGCAGTGATGACGCTCATCTGATAGTTAAGATATTATTTTTCAGATCGGAACTACCCATTGCATAAGAGCCTCTTGATCCGCCTGTTGTTGGGCGAGATCAAGCATCCTGATCAATGGTTCGGCACACTGTCGAGGTGGGCTATGGGTCAAACGCTGATAATCCCTCAATTTGCAGAACTTTCCCTCCTTGCTCACACTTGCACAAATCGAAGATATGGGACAACTTCCGAGATTCAACCCTTTGTTCACTGCGCTTGGCGAATTGAGGTCAGTCTTTTCCGATTCGTCTCCCTTTGAAGCAACCATAAGTCACGTTGCCTAAACATGTAGCTGGTTAGTTGTTCTAAAGTTAATTACATCTCTCCCAGTTGACAAGATAGACTACTGAGTCACATGTATCGTGGCGCATAAATCTTGGAAGGCTCTCTTATGGCCCGGCGTCAACAAGCGCTCTATACTCACTAAGCTTGTAATCTTCTTCTCTTACTCTTCGATTCCGAAGCCAGAAGATATGACTTGGTACTGAAGACGGCCGTTGAATCAAATTCGAATGCCATGAAATAAAGTCTGGCTAACATTACGCTCGCTAAAAGATAATCTTCGATTTAAATTTCTCCAACACCCTCTTCGCCCCACCGGAATCATCGCCCATATCAACGTACACAGCTCCAAAGGCAGCTATGAGCGTAATAGCCTTGGATTCGGGTGGAACTGCCAAAGGTGGCCCCAGACTGCCTCCATGGTTTACCCGTCGGAGATCAGGCTCCTGACCGAGCTCATTCAAGACATCGTCAAGATCGTATGCTGTGCCGACAAAGTCCTGATCTGTCAGCGGGCCTGGAATAGTTTGTTAGTAATGAGGGCCCATGCTCCAGTACTCTGGTAACGGATACCCTTGTGATCGCGAGATTTAATCATGTCCTCTGCAAGCAGAAGCTCAATAAAAGCTGTTCCAATGGCGAGCAGCCTATTTCTCGCGAGCGCTATGGAGGGGCATTGCTCATAATTGGGGTAAGAAATAGGAAACTACAATGTTTTCCGCAGCCTGTTTCTGCTATAGAAATAATGTTCAATGTATTCCTCGACTGCTTTTATTGTCTTCTGTTGCCAGATCCCGACATCAACGTCTTCATATCGTTTTATGTTATGGATCCTTTGGTGTTTCCACTAGATGCGCTTGGTAAAGTGCCACATTTGGAACAAGGGGCGATGAATGAATGTAGGCTTTTAGGCATAACAATCTCTGGAGAAAGCCTTACGGAATTTATACCCAAGAGCAAGGTGATCTGCTCGACCCGATTCTGAAAGATCGATAACGCGACGAATACAACGATTAGATATAGGACTGCTCAAAGGGAAGGATCAAGTTGGGCGTCTAGTATGATCAAGTATTTCATTCCACAAAACTGCTATTCCGAGCATGTATTTGCGTTGTTCGGAAAAATATCAGGACCATAATAGTCTACGAGGAGATATGTTGTCATCGGAAAAGAGAATAGATGTGGCTTATGATCCTAGGGTCTACTTCCAGACATCCCTAGGTGCGCGAAGCGAGCGAGCCAGTCGTCAATCTCAGATAATGTATACAAGATCTCATTAGTAAAGATCTAGATTCCATACCTAATAGCCATGGGCATGTTGTTCTGTAGGCCTTGTTGAGTGGCGCATGATGAGAGGAACGATGTAAACCATATCACGAATTATGAGAGTCTGTTTTTCCAGAGCTGAGATTGAAGTAAGTCTGAAAGAACAAGCAAAAATATGTCTTCGGCGGCCTTGGAGTATGATTGTAGTGTGCTTTCTTGTCAATGGAAATTTTGGAATAAGGGCAGTCTCGACTGACGAGGCTATGTCAAAATGAAGTGTGTCTTCAAGGGCTAGCCTTCACGTGACCTCGCGTCAAGGGGTGACGTAAGCGGCTGATCGCGGTCAAAAGAGACATAATCTAAACAGAACCAACACGTCTCCCTTTCATCCACTGTGCTTCGACAACCCCTTCATCGCGTATCAAATTGTCCATCGCTATCACAATGCCCAAAGCCGCGCGTCGCACCAGCGGTCCCAATGCCGCCACAATTCGCAAAGAACCATACGCAAAGACTTCTCCTAAATCCCAAACAACTCTTAACAAGGAGAACGTCGACCCCAAAGCAAAGTCCACCTCGAAGAAGCCACCACCATCCGAGCCCAAGGGTGACTACCGCGACATCGCCCTCGATGAAACTAAAGGCGAAGTCCCCTGCTACGACAACGCAACTATAGTCCGCCGTAAGCTCAAGAAGCTCCTAAGCGATAAATCTACCATCCCCGGCACCAGCAAGAAATGGAGTCAGGCCTCCATGGCGGGTGAGATGCAAGAGCTGGAGAGACGCGAAGGCCCTGTCGAGTACAACAGGAACGCTGTCAATGGGCCGACTACCTCCTCGCTGGGGAGCTTCTTGAAGAAGAGCGGCCAGATGGGTGGAGGGGATAGCCCATGCTATTATTGGGGATATGTGATGTTGGAAAAGTTGCGCGTGTATAACGGTGAAAAGAAGAGCAAGCCGAGGGTAAAGGCTGAGGAGGAGTAAGTCATCTTTCATTCTCTTCCTACACTTGCCAATGTGGACGGCGCACATGTCCTGGAGGCCACTGTCGCGAAGATCATACCCAATGACGACTCCTTCACGAGAAAGGCAACCCGCCTTTCGATAGCTGGGAGCCTGAGGCTCGAGATCTTGAGAACGACAAGCGGTCCAAGCCTGCAGGCTCCACTGCGCCATCAGCACACGCATGCACGGACCCTTCAGAGCCATGCTATGTGTGTGAACCGAATATGCTGCACAGTGATCCAACCCACCGTCCTAGCCTGACTGGTCCAATGTTTTACACCAGTGGATGTCCTGAGGGTAGCTCCTCGCACCCGTTATACCTCTCGAACCCGAGACAGTCTACGCTGGACCCCTCGGAGCTGACTAGGGCTCTCTGTCTTTCAGCCGTATGCGTTGAAGCAGGCATTTGCTGATCTCATACTTTCTAGCATTCCCACTGGTCATGTGCGCTGGGACCCAAAGACTCAGAAAATGTGGTGCGGGCCTGGCATTCCGCCCCTTTATATGGACGACATGAACAAGATGGGGAGGTAATTGTTTGTTGCCGTTGTCAAGCTCGTGTAAGATATTGTACGATACACATTGGAATATGACAGCCAGGTCGAACGCAAGTTGCTTCATTCACGTCCGGATATTTAATTTTGCTAACTCAGCCAACTCCTTCAACAATAACGCGAAAATAAGTCACTTGTGTATAGACCCTACAATTGCAGAGTATGCATGCTTTACACAGACCAGGACGCCCTTTAGTCCCATTTGCTTATCATGTAGTCACCTGACTCGCGTTCGCGCCATCCCTTCAGTCCTACTTTTGCCCATTCTCTGGAGAAGTCGCTGCATTGACCATCAGTCTCAAGATCTTATGCGGCTATCTTGAAAGCCAAACGATCTCCGCATCCTCAACAATGCCGAGCTCCTCCATGCAGCCGCCACCCAAGCATTCAGCAAAGATGACATGCTCACCTCCAGTCTCTACTCTCCATCGCCCGGCTCAACCCGAAGACCTTGCCAGCGACGCCATCTCCGACGCAATTGAAAACATAGTGTCTTCTTCGATATATTAGAATTCACCGCTCCATGATGGTTTGCTGTACCCAGCATTTTGCTGTCTGTGTAATTTTTACAGAACCGAAGTCAAGGTGTATGATGGACAACTGTAAGCTAGCTTCCATACCTTCCATAGTTCCTAGCCACGAACTTCTATCATCATCCAAGTACCCCTCATAAGAACAGACAACAATTCAAGCGTCTTCGTGGTTTGGAAGGATGATTGATTGAACACGCTATGTGCTGCTGCTAAGTAGCATCGGCTAACATTAAGACCCCCGCACCTTCCGCCCATTAACTACTCCTCTTTATCAGTCCGTGCCCCAGCGAAACGAAACCCAAGCAAGGAAGGAAGCAAGCAACGAGAAGCGTAGCATACCCTTTCAGCAACCTGCTAGCATCGATGAAACGACCAATCTTAACCACCAACCGATCCTAGCAGGCTCACTGAGTAGTCAACTCCGCAAGGCATTCTTCGCGCACTTGTTCTATAAGCCGGGGTCGTATTTCATCTTCCACCTGCTTCCTTAGCGTGGCTATCCATTCTTTCCTTTGTTCTTCCACTTCCTTCTTGTGTATATCAGATTCAGCCTGAGCATTTGCTTGTGCTAGAGCAGATTTGGCGCGCCTCATCACGGAACTCAGCTCTGAATTACTGAACCATCAAATCTCGAGTGTCCTGTTTCAGCTCAGCTAGCCCCTGATCTCTAGCAGCCTGGATAGCGGACTTTTGGAGATCTTCCTCGATATGGGGATTACATGCTAGGCACTGACAAAGAATACGGACAAGACCACGACACCATTGTACCAGCGCCATTAGGAATCGAACCTATATCGTCAAGTATTGCGACCCGGCAAACGACCTTCACCGGCTTCGGTAGCGCAAAATTGACGACAAGATCATTGCCCGGCGCCTTGAGTTTGTCTTTAAGCCACTATTAATTAGTTAGCGAAGCCCCTAATATAAAACAACAGTAAGATGTATGCCTGGAGAAGCTGGACGGGCTAATAATTACCTTCGCCGTGATACATGACACTAGTGGCAGATTCGACATAATCACAAGCTTCTCGCGCACCCACTCCCGCGCTTCAGCATCTTCGCATCTAAACCGTATATGCCCTAGACCCTGTACCATCTGCCAAATCCTATCCAATTTCGGGGAGTTTTGACCGAGTATGGCGATTTTATTGTAGTAGGGGTTTTTTGGGTCAATGCGTGTCTTTTCGCTAACATCCAACCAGAGACTTACGCTTGCCTCTTAGATGCCAGCCTCGATGTCAACCATCGCTTCGAAGGCTATTTCGGCTCTGCCCTCGTTGCGTCGAAATGTGCGAACGTGGCTATGACTAAGATGTTGCTTGAGGAATGGGCGGATCCGCATGCGAATGTTCGTTGAGACGGTGCGCCATAATTGAGGAGTTTGGCATGTGTAGCTGGTTCTTGGGGTCCATATGGGCCTGGTAGGTACATATTGGAGTGATTGCGTAGCGTCTAGTCATGGCCTCGCACCACAAATCCTGCAGCGAATATTGACCCGAAAACCTTCGATCTCTGATAGATTGTGAAAGGTTTCATCTCAACGTGACGAATTCAAAAATCCTGTGGGCAACATTATTCAATAAATCCATAAGGTGTCACACTCAGGATTGCCACTATGTAATAGAAGTTTGAGAAACGATCAGCTTCTATGGGCTTTCATTGGCGTTGAGTTGGAGAATTTGTGCGCGAGGAAGCGAAGGTCCCATTTCTGAGCTGTACTTCTTTCCCAAATGGAGTTATCTTGGAATCCTGAATGGGTGCAAATTGTTCATTCAGAAAGGTTCTATGCTGTGGGAGCTATCTAGCGATATGCCAAGGCGCTAGGCCATACTCCATACATAGGGTCGGAGAGGCAGCGTCGGCTGGATCTCCACGAAGCATGTTCAACCTTCATGTCATTTTCTTAGAAAACCGCGCTTTTTGCTTAAGGCTTGTACTCAACACCCCTTCTAACCTTGACCCTCATCTTCACAGCCTCCTTTTGAATCAACATGATCACCGGGAAATCATCAAAATCAACTCGCGCTGCCTTCTCCTCCACCAGATCAAACGCCCATAGCAGTCTGGTCAAGACAAGGCGTAACTCAACCCATGCAAGAGGCCTTCCCAGGCAGCTGTGAAAGCCTACGCTGAATGGCTTGCTGGCTGATAGCTGGTCATGGTCATATTCCGCTGGACGCTCGCGCTGGGGCATCCAGCGTTCGGGCACAAAGTCGTCCGGGTTGGCGAAGAGCTTATGAGACCTATTGACTGTGAAAGTGCGGACGCCCAATCTCGTCTGCATAGTTGTCAGGGGAGCTCTTCCTTTTGTGTCTGTACTACTACGTATTGAGAAGAGATGTTACTTACGCCTCCTAGAAGGTAGACCCCCGCATATGTATCGCCTCCTTCGGGGACTACACGAGGTAGTCCTCCGGGAATGGGATTGCACATCCGTAGCCCTTCGTTGAGAACGGCTTCGAGGTATGGAAGATCACGAATGGCGTCGATGGTGATATCTGCCTCTCTCTGGAATTTCGCACGTATCTCCGCGCTCAGTCGATGCAGGATATGCTCATTTCTCGAGAGATGATTGAAGATGCCCGTCAACGTCGTCGCCGTGGTCTCCGAGCCACCAACGATGATGAAATTGAACGTTGAGAGTATCTCGTCTCGCGACATATGTTCAAAGTTGACATTGTTCTTCATGAAAGGAGTCATGAAGTCAGGTCGATCGGTCTTCAGGTCTAACCGGCGGTTGATCATCTTGTTCGCGTACTGAGTATGCTGGCGTTGACCTTCGATCACACTCTTCGGGATCATTTTCATGAAGAGAAATTCAACCGAGGGGTAGTATCGGGGTGCCGCAGCGAGTGACATGCCCTTGAGGTAATTGAAAAGCGTGCGTACCCAGGTATGATATTCACCCGTCTTGAGACATCCAAAAGGTTCCCCAAAAGCTAGATCTCCTATCACGTCCATGGTGAAAAAATTTAACCAGTCCGTCATATTGACAAGAGCGCCTTTGTTCATATTTTGTGGCTCCATCGCAAGGGTTTTGAGTTTGGTAACGAGCATATCTGCGTGTCCGTGGATCAAAGAGTGCTGCGTATGAAGGGAGTCTTCAGTAAAGGAGTTGCTTAACAGTGTACGGACTCGTGCGTGGAATTTGACATCGTTGGTGGTAATGAGATTGTCTGCCATGTCATTTGGTGCTAACATAGTCAGCGAGCTCTGCTACAGACACAAATAAGGACAATTACCAATATAGTAAGCCTTGTCCCTGCCTGCACGCTTGTGGCCTCGGCGGAAGGCATATATGTCGTTCCATGCTTGCTCACTTGCAAACGATACTTCGTCGGGAGCGAGACGTATGATTTCGCCATATTTTTCGTGAAATTGACGCTCGCGTTTGACCAGCTTGCCAGTCAATAGGCTGTAGACGAAGGGTAATCGGGACGCAGCCCAGAGTTTGGGGCCGGGAAAGTTTCTGAGAGGGTGGAAGTACAGGTTGTAAATCACCTGTACGGCAGGGTACTAAAGGGCAGTATGTCAACACGCAAGACAGGTAGTTTCGAGAAGCACAAGGCTGACTAACGGCAAACAGAACACACGACGCAACGACAACCTGGAGGCCAATACTGTGCTGTAGAGCCTCAATGACGGCACTTGAGATGGCCATGATGATCAGGAGAGCAGCTGAAGAGTGATGGATCAGGGTGATACACAGCACTTCTACCTATGCAAGTGCAAGATTTAACGATGTGTGGTGGGGTATACTCTTACGCGGCACGTGGCAGGAATAATTATGCAGTCTGATGCAGCTAACGTTACATTGCATTGCATTGCATTACATGAATTCTAACGCTGTTAAGTCTGTTATGCAACAATGAGGCTGGACTTCCGGAAAAAGAAGCGATCGCTGTACAATATTACAGGGAGCAAACTCTATTGGCCACACCATGTGCGCCCATTTTGCATATGGGAAAAATACGACAGACGAACATCTGTAAGATAATTCAAACGTGTCGACGCTGGCTCTTATGCTTGCGATTCCATATCGAATTTTCTGACCCAAAGTCTCGCGATATCAATCACAATACAAGAGCTTTCCCTAGTTCACTCAAGACTCCACAATGTGGTCCATTCCTGCGACCAATCCAGAAGGCAGGGCCTTCATGACCATTCTCATCATTTTCATGGTAATTGCAGTCCTGACTTTTGCCTTGCGCATCTACTCCCGATGGCTACACAAGAACGTCCTCGATGCTAGCGATTATGCCTGTCTTTCTGCTTTGGTAAGTGACGAACAAATTCTACATGGATCAGATGCTGATGCTGACTGACATGGAGCTTTTGGATATTGGTCTGGTGGTCACACTGTTCGGAGGTACTTTATCCCAAATCGGGAACCCTGTTGTTCTTTCCTACACCATAGATGCATGATTGCTGAATACGTTCAAGCATTCTCCCACGGCTGGGGCGAGGTTGTGACTCTTTTCACTCTGGCCGATGCTCGCTTTGCTTCCACAGTAGGTACCTCGAGTAGACTTCTTCGCCGCTCTCACAGCATCAATGACAATGCCAACAGGCATTTGTGGCCATCGATATCACTTGGAACGCCGCCACTGTCAGCGTCCGAGCATCAATGCTTTTGCTCTACATCCGGATTTTCGTTGTTCGAAGCTTTGGAATGATATGCTGGACCTTGATAGCAGTCAACATGGCAATGCTAGTCTCAGTCATTCTAGTGGTCTGCCTGATATGTAGACCCATTGCATATAGCTTTGATAAGACAATTCCAGATGGTCACTGCGGAGACCTGTTGAAGTTCGAGCTTTACACTGCCATCCTCAACCTTATCATGGACTCTATCATTGTTATACTGCCGATGCCTATGCTTTGGCGTCTTCAGATGCAAACGAAGAAGAAGATCGGGCTAATCATAGTCCTGGGAATGGGAGCAATGTCAGTACCCGCTGCAAGTAGCCGAGAGATATGCATCAGAGCTCACACCATCTAGCATCTGCGTCCTCACATTGACCAGGGTTCTCGCAACGTTTTATTATGAAACAGAGGATTATACCAAACAATCCGCTCTGGTTGCCTTGATCACCGGTCTCGAGCCTATCTTTGGTGTCATTCCACCGATTTTTAGGATTATGCCTGTAAAACATTTGCGCGTTATGCGATTGCCTTGGCCGAAATTTTGGGTAGATTGCCCAAATTGGCGATCAATAATTTCCTTCATGTGTTACTGCTGGGTGATGAAATGTAAAGTGGGTGTAGATTGGGCGCCCGCCCGGACATCAAAGACGTTCCGTTTCCCGTTTAAATTTATATATATAGATGAAGAAACTAGCATTTTATGCAGACATGATTCGAGATCCTTCTTCTTGAAATTGAAGGGGGTCCAGGGTCTGTATGATGAGTGGTGGCTTCCGGGCTGGTACTCCTCGTTAGGGATTTTCTTGAGAATTGCTTCTTCAGGCCAAGGGAAAATCGATTGATTGAGGATTTTTTTGAGTCCGTGGATGGATTGTAAGTCAATGGCGGGAATTGTCGACTCCCATTTGGTCAACCTCTTCTCCACCATACGAAAGGGAATCTCAGGGCTATGTTCTTTGAGACCACCGCCCAGCCGGTGATGATGTGACGTACGGCATAATGAAACGGTCATATTAATGTTCAATGAACGTAAGGTTGTGGTGATGTGGTGAATCCTTCGATGAGAAGCACCATCAAACTACTTGGACTTAGGTCGTTGTACTCGCAGCGTTGGCTCCACGCTCGCGGAAACCACCATCAGCAACTCAATTACAACCCTACGCGGCAGTGTTGCTTTCGAGTACCTTGATCTCACCGACTTCGCGCCCAGATGCTCAGGTATGAGAGACCCTTGTACCACAATGTCCACAACAACCCTGACTGAAATATCGTGGCGCAACGGTATAGGAAATGGCTCGAATCATGTGCTGAATCAGTCTTTTGAGTGGATCGCCTAAAGGACTAAGAACGTGGAAACCACTGTGAGAGGTCACCTAGATTTTATACGAAATTATGATTGCGCGCAGGAAGGTCGTCACAGTCCCAAGCCAGTAATTTCATTTCCTATCAATTGTAGTTGTGCCAACGAAGCAAAATAGAAATGGGCACTGATTCAAATTGTAGAATATCAGGCTTCGGGATTGTAGAACGAGCCAGATGTACCGTCCAGGTCCAGCCGTTGGCGAGGTCGTCTTAGCGGGCTGTGATGATGAAGTCATTCGAGAGAACGGCGGATCACTTAGACTTGTTCACCGTCCTGATTAATCACTCAAAATTGAATGTTGCTTTAGTATGTAGATAATCCAGCTTCACAAGCTGACCATTGTTCAGCAGGAATATGTGGACTTTCAAAATTGATCAATGATATTAAACGTGAGAAGAGTTCAACATGAGGTGAACAATGGGATTGCTGGCAGAGCAAGAAACGTCAATGGTAAGGTGAGACTTACGGACATTTGGCTGTAGGCGAGAGATATGTTGATTTGTGGAAAAGGTCGAAAGATAGGAGCAGTCACACAACGCAGACTTCGAATTGGTTCGAGATGAATTAGCGCAATGCTATTAACTCATATGACGGGAAGAGAAACAGCGCTATGCTTGTATCCAGTGATGAGGGGTGTTTTAGCTCAATGCTATCAATTCAAGCTGATGATGAGAGGAACAACGGTATGCATGTATCCAGTACCAATCAGACGTCGAGGTGCGTAGCCTGAGGCTGGTGATCATGCGAGTGTGTGCGTGTGTGTGCTTGAGGAGGGAGGCAGGGTGCTTCGTTGCTCACTTTTCTGAAGGCGTTCCAACAACTGCAGCACGTGCTGTCAGTCGGAGAATTTTCGGTGATGTTAGTTAATTTCCGAACAGAAATGTCCAAAGCAGGTCTCGAGACTCCAGAATGGCTATCAAATAGGATACAAAGACTCCTTATTATTGTTATATACATCATCCTAGAGGGAGTCTGAGGTTTTAGAGATTGTCGATACAAAGCCTCGGACGTCCTTGCGGTTTGACACCGTATGGAACGGTCGCTGCACCTCGACGGCAAACTTTCGTCGCATCAGGAAGTGCTGTTATGACATCGTCTTTTACTGTTGATGATGCTTTTCTTTCAAGTCTGAAGATAAATATTTAGTTTAGAGGGTGATGGAGGGAGCGGTAGAGCTTGTGGTGATAGCAGCGGGTGGTGGCTCAGCGAGGATACTGGCTGACTGAGGGTTCAAAATAGGTTCAATTGTAGCATTCTGCACAAGGTAATGGCTGGTAAAATAGCAGCTTGTGAGGCTTGAGAGACTAGTCACAAGACCATGGCGTGAATAGTGTTTTCCTCATAGTCTGGGGCATTAGCTGAAGAGTTGCTTCATCACTAGATGGCTTGCAAGTCAGCTTCTTTGCGGGTCTTCGCTTGTTTTGCGACACCGGCGTGGACTTGGAGGCTCGGAGGTATATGCCAATTCATACATCTAAACGTATAACTTGGAAGAATGAAATGTCTCACGGAAAGAGAGAAAGACTAAATTGTAGGGCACTCTGGACCGATACGATGGTCAGATAGTGGGGATAAGAAATTTCCACTGTGACGTTTGCGGCATTCAAAGTTTTTGTGAACGACAGCGCTTTAGTGGTGACAGCAATGTTTAGCTTGGTTTGTAGCTTTGAAGTCTGTGATATCCCAGTCGAAGAGCAAGGTGTTCGTAGACGCATTTTGGTTCTTCTTCACTCCCTGAGGTTGGCCATTCCAAACAACGACGTCGATGCGCCACCGCTGGATCGTACACGACATCGATCATGTTATTCAGGATGACATTTAGAGCAAGGTCCTCCCAGGTGATCGGCGGTGTAGTCCTATATTGATCAGGATCTGGAATGTGGCCTGGGGCGATAATGCGCACGATTTGCTGGGTCATGAAGGCGTGGTGTTTGTTGATTGTCATATTCGTTGAAGATTGATTCGGTTGATTCGGTCAAATAGAGCGTGCGAAAGACTGGACGAAGGCTTGTGAGTATTGGGAATTGCGAATCCGCTCACTTGGGAATCTAATCGCAATGACTAAGTCCATCACTCTCTTCCCATCATTAGTGACAATGACGCCTGGACGTCCCAATTGACAGTCCCATGCTCACTCGTATTGGAGTACATGATAATGACGAGTTGCCGAATCAAAGCTAACCCACCCCTTGTTTCATTGTTTGGGACTCCTGAGTGAGCTTACCTGCATGAAGATGATGATGGAGCATGGGTTTTAAGCCGTTGAATTTCATGACTGGATCAGGTAAAAGATTCGGACTAGAAGAGCAGGGCGCGAATAAGGTTGAGGAGACCACCGCTGAAAGTATCATGCGCAGGAATTGCGCTTGAATTTATTGTCTTAATATAGTGAATAATCGTCGTACAGTGATTGATAGAATACCGGGGTAGATTTGTTCTGCCAGAAGGTTTTGGATGATCTGGCTTGGATCCCAGCCCAATCTGTCGACTTAGCCAGCCCGTGTTCAGGCGTTGGATTAGTAATGATTTGCTTTCAATCTCTGCAATCCTGGCGTTCACCTCGTCCCAATTCAGATGGATGTTGGTAACAGTTCTTTGAGCTTGTTGCAATGTCACGTTGGCATTCTTGATGGCCATGGTATGGACTAAGGCCTTCTTTAGATGTTTCGAGCCTAAAAGCTGCTCCTCGGGGATGTCTTCGTCGGTTAGCAGGCTCAACAACACGCGAATTAGTCGAGAGGCAGCGCGTGACAATGCCGTTGTACCTCAAGTCTATAAAGTCACCGAGAGTCCATCCGCCCCCCCCCTTCAATGCTATCTTACTGTAGCTGCGTCTTCGAGCTGTTATTTATCCAGATCCAAGATCCCCACCCACTCTTTGCGGCATCCGCGCTTCTGACTTTTAGGGCGTCTGGGAATCGATTGTGCGTATTGATGTAGTCATGCTGGCAGAGACGATACGAGAAGGTGATAGCCGTGGCGAGACTGGCACAGACGATGGGGAGAGCGAGGGATCTGTAGGTTTTTTCGTTCCACAGCTGGCGGCCTCCGTCTGTGAAAGCAATGCAGCATAGAGTTGTTCTAACCAGCAGAATCGACGGCCAACAAGTGCCGCTCTGTACTTTGATCATGATTTAAAAGATCCATTCTCTTCAACAGAGATACCAAGGAGTCACGTACATAGCCGAATTAACTCTTCTGTAGAGCTTGGTACATCGCGGACCCTTCGTCTTCAACTTGTCAGGTATGAGATTCAACTCATGCTATTTAAAAAAACGACCAACGAACAGAGGGAGAATTTCTAGCCAGACTTCGCCTTGCTAGGTAGGAGCTGTACAGTGAATTGTCGTTGCGTTTGTGGCTGTAGACTGAGACTGTTGCATTGTCTATGATGACGAACCTTCAGAGGCGGTGGTGGAGCTCTGTTGGGAGCTTGCGGATGGAAAAGATTGGCGAGAGGGCTCCTGAAAAGGGTTCACCTTGCGAGGCACGAGGGCGAATATTTTCAGATTTATCAGCTTCTGTTGACCGTGTCTGGCTTTGTTGATAGCTTGGTATGGAGCATTCCCTTTGGTATTGAATTATACTTGAAGAGAGGGATTTTTTATATGTGTATTGTTCCGGTCAGCGTTTGAATGATGTAGATGATGGGCTAAATTTGGACGAAGAAATCTGGGAATGCTGTCGCCACTCAACGATTTTGTATATATATGATCGCACAGAAACAGATGATCATGGCAGTAGACGATGTAAAGAGGGGTTGTTGGGATGAAGAGAGAGACGCTGAAGGGGTTCATATAGTTTCGTGAAGAATGATCTGCAAGTACAGCGTGAAGACAGCTTGGTGAATGCAACTGAGTCGGGATACACGAGAGTCGTCAATGGCTTAAAGGCAATTCAATTGCGAAGTTGAAGCCGAGAGATGCTTTCCGGTACAGTTACCAGGACTTACTTCAGAGGTAAGGTTATAGTAGTCAAGCAAGCTGAACTCATTGTGCATGCATTATAACCTTTCCTTAGCAACAGCCAGTCAAGCCAAGCAGTAGATTTGATCAACATCGACGGCTTGGGAGAAAAGCAAATCATGCTGAGGCTTCATAGTTTAAGGTCTCTCAGAGAGGAAAAAATCTTGAGCTTTACAATGAAAGTCAGAAAGGATGGATGAGTACGAGGCCGATCGAAGTTCGGAGCAGGCTGTGAATCTTAACATAGCTTATAACGAGAAGCAGAGCATTCATAGCTTCAAGGCACCCTTTGAATGAGACCCACTTGGCAAGAATGCTAGCATTCACGCTTAAATGCTGAAGAGTTGAAAAGCATAAACATGCTAACCCAGACAAAAAGTGATCGGCAGCAGAAATTGACTCACGCAAACCTGTAAGTATCAGCATAGAATCATCTCTTTCCGAAATTCCTCAACTACTTCTACGCCTCTCACACCTCCAACAATCCAACATCACGCTCCCCCCATCCTCCTCCACCTCTCTCGTCCCAGTATGCTCAAACCCGCACTTCCTCAGCACACCTCTACTCCCTTCCCCATCCGGTCCCGTCTCCGCCTTCAAGCAGCCCCTCTCACTCTCATCCACACTCGGATGACCTCCAGGCCACATCGTCCAGTACCAATCCATCCAGGCTTGTAGAGCATCAGTCGCATAGCCATAACCCCAGGAGTAGGGGGTGAAGAGGTAGCCGATTTCGGGGAGGGTGTGTGCGCCTGTTAGGCCGATTATTCTGGGCTTCTCTTCTGGAAGTGGGTGAGGCCACACGCGCTTCTAGCCATTCATCCGACTCTAGTCTGTTCTCTGGCGTTTTCCAATAGAAGACCTTGGGGTCAGAACGGAGCGCGTAGACGGCGTCTGCATGATGGATGTGAAGAGGATGGAGGAGGAGATGCTCAGTCTTAATTACGTTCTGAGACCTTGATGCCATACTCAGCTGATTTGGAGAGCGATATCAAGGGGATGATATCGCTGATTTGCCATTTGGAGGAAGCCATTTGGTGCATACGAGCCTAGCGACAAGCAGGTCTTTGGGGTACCAAAGGCGACGGGACATTGCAATGCTGCTGAAACGTGGTTAGGTGGGGTTTGTAGTGGTACTCTAAGGGAAGGAGGTATGAAGCCTTTAAATGAATTCCAAGGCTAGGCTCAATGAAGAAGCGAGGTCAACAGAGGGCAAGCGAAGAGCGCCGATGAGCAAAGGTTGGCTCGGTGATTGAAGCCGCCATCAGGATGTTGTGTCCAACGAATGGGTAAGAAAACCACCTTCGTGCACAAATTCTACTACTCAAAGCGTGCTCAAATCGCATTCTATTGTCTATGAGCTCGTAAATCTAGCTATATCTCGGTCTTTTTTAGAGCATCCGCCAACTCATCAACATCCTCATCTTTCTTCTGACTGACTGTACTGGCCTCCTCCCTATCCGCATCCTTCAGCACCGCCTCTCTCCTCGCCTCTTTCTCCCCTTCCTCCTCCCTCTCCTCTTCCTCTTCACTTCCTTCATCGGCTTCTTCGTCTTCATCACTGTCTTCTTCCAAATCACTCAGCTCGTCCAAGCCCCACTCACCGGTGGCATCCCCACCCGCATCCTCTTTTCGCTCTTCGAGTAGTAAACGCAGTCCCTCCACGCCCTCATCGTCCTCAGAAAACTTGTTACCATTCAGTTCTACCCGCCTGAGCTTGTCCATGCTCCCGTTCGCAGCCCTCAAAAGCCCTTGTACGCCCCTCCCATCAATCTCATTATATTGCAACCTCAGCACCTCCAAACTCCTATTCCCACCCTTTCCCAGCGCCTCAGCCAGCGCGGTCATACCCCTAGTACCCAACAACGAATCACCCACGCCCAATTCTCGTAAGTGTTTCCAACCCTCCACAACCCCCGCCAACGCCGTAGCACCACTAATCGTAAACGTATTATCCTGCAAATCCAGGATCTCCAGCCCTTCACACCCCTTCAACCCCTCCCGAAGTAGGATCTGTACCCCATCCTGCCGAATACCGTTCTGCACCATCTTCACCAGTTTCACCTTCTTGTTTGCTTGATAGCACTTCGCCCACGCTATCATGCTGCCACTCTCAAGTCTGTTCCGTCCACAGACCACTGTCTCTAGATCCGGTACTTCCTTCCCTTCTTTTCTTGCCTCGGCTTTGCGTTCAGCGAGGGCTGTAAGGGCATCGGCTATCTGCGCGCCGGCGTTGGGACCCATGCCGTTGTTGTTGAGGATGAGGTGCTTGAGTGGTACATGCTTCGACAGGAAATCGACGAGGGGCGCCACAGTGTTGAGACCGAATGCATTGTCTGCCAGATCCACCGTATGCAGAGTCGGCAGCTCCAGCAGCGCTGTCAACAGTGACGATAGCGCAGGGGGAATCTCGGAGAGCAGGCGGGAGGTAAAGATATCGTCGAATTTAGCTACTTGTAGCGTCTTCTTGGTTTTGAGGACAGAGGAAAGTGCTTCGCAGGCTGGGGCGCCCAATGTGTTGCCGCCGAGGTGGATTTCTGTGAGGTTTTCTGCGGCTCTGAGGGGGGCGAGGTGGGATTCGATGTGCTCGGGGTTGTCGAGCTTAAGAGCACGGCCAGACAGCGTGAAGACATCGGCGGATGCCATAGTAGTAGAATGTAGCTGGTTTGCGTATAGGAGGGAGGAGTGAGGAGGGAAATTGCCGGTGGTTATTTTATGCGGAGCAAGGGCGGGCTTGGCGTAAACATCGAAGTACTCAGCCCTATGAGAATTCAGTGCCTGACGCAACGAAATCTTCAGACAACTGACCTCCTACAATCAAGAGACTTTATTGCCATTCGATGGTTATCGTGGAAAAGCTTCTGGCGATCCAACCGTAATAACCCTGGAACGAGCCTTGTCTGTAAAGCAGGTGGAAGATAGCACTCTGCATTACACTTCATTCCTGTACACTACCTATCATTGAAGCTATAGCCCCATACCATGCTATATACCCGTCCCTTTCCTCAGAGAGCTACCTATGGCAGGCTTACGAACTTCGCCACCAACTTCGGGAAATTCGGCGTCCCCAGTCCAGTGACAGGATCCCATCCGGTGGTTGCTGTGAAACCAGGTGTACCACATCCTTGGTTGCCTCCAGACGTGATATCGTTCAAGATACCCGGGTTAGCATAGAGCGTGGGGTTGATGAATCCAATACTGCTCTTGCCGATTGTCAACCTAGCCTCATTAACAAGTGTTAAGATTGACCCAACAACAGGCGACGAAGCAGAAGTGCCGTAAACCAGCGAGAAGGTACCGTCAACAGCAACGACGTAATTCGCTCCATTGGCACTAATATCAGGGAATCCGCGCGTCATTTGAGAGTTGTTGTACTGAGCAGCCGTGTAAGGAGGTGGGTGGTTCGCGAAGAAGCTCGTCACTGCCGCGCTCTGGTAGCTGGGCAGAGGGAAGACGTTCGAGAAACCACCCCCGGAGAAAATGACTGTTTCGCAAGCTTCCTCGGGTGCGGTAACGCTAGCTCCTGGCTTGATCTGGGTGGCACCCACGGAGGTGACATATGGGCACGTGCCGGGAAACGAGGGGTTGAAGCGGCCTGAAGTACCGTCGTTGTAGGAACCGTTCGCAGCAATACATTGACCACCGTTACCTGCGACGCCATAGTCGCCTGAGGAGTAGAGGACGGTGGTGCCTTGTAGGCCGAGCTTCATGTACTCGTTGCACTGGCGCATTTCGTAGGCTGCAGTGAGGTCGGCTTCGTTGTAACCGTAGGATGTTGAGATGACTTTAGTGGCTGCAAAGCCGCCGCAGTTCTCAGGACCAGTGTAGCCACCAGGAAAAGGATCAGGGTAGGTAGCGTCTTGTGTTGGGTCATCACCACCCTCGTAGGTGCAGTAAGAGCCGTCAATGGCATCGAGGAAGTTGTTGAATGAAGCACCTTCGACAAGATCACCAGCCTGGTAGAGTGTGACTGGTTGTGGGTTGACAAGCGTCATTGCATACTCCAAATCGAGGTCTGATTCACCGTTATACCCAAATCCTTGTGTGGTGGTTTGCACAACCGCACCGTCAATGAGGTCAGTGGTGGGAGTCTTCTGTTGTTGATTCGTAGAGAAGTTGGCGAAAAAGAGGTTCAAGTCTCCCTGGAGGTACGCTTGGGGGGTGTACTCCACGATACCATAACTGTTCTTGGGGTTCGCAGCGAAATTTGGTGGGAAGAGGTACAGCGCCTAGACGTATTCGGGATCAGCGCCTAGATAAACGCATAGAGCTCAGGTCGAAAGACATGTTCTGGGTGCTTGTTTCGGGCAAGATTCCCATATACAACCACGTCTTGGGAATTGCGAAAAGGTATCGGATGGACAGGGAAAGTCTCAGAAGGTACGTACCCTTAAACAGTCAGGCACGATGAACCGATTGCAGTTCTGGAGCTCAGTAATGATGTTTTGAATGTTGATATCTGAACCTTTCTTAGGGTGGAAGCCATTGGCTGGGTTAGTAATGTCCTTGACGGCAGCCTTAGTCTGCACAGGGGTTCCGGCTGCAGCTGTCGAAACAGGTGCTCGCTTCTCCAAAACATCGCCGTTCAGATCTCGTTTTGGAAGCTCCTTGGCCATGCCCATCTTGGTGTCGAAGTGAACGGTTGGAGTAATGAAGTCCACATGCGGTTGAATGTGCTCCGGGATATAGTAGTCGTCAGTGGCAACATGGGGTTTGCCGGTCTCATGCATGTGAAGGTGGTACTCGGTCTGTCAAATATTTTAGAATTAGCACCACCTTATAGGAGCAATGAGTGGGGTTTGAGTTATTTCTGGGGGGCGTAAAGGGATAAAGAGCCGAGTCTCCACTCCCAGGAAATGACTTCTTGAAGCTGCTCGGGTGGGGGTAATAACCAAGACCACGTACCTTGAGCAGGTTTTCCGCCTCATCAACAGTAGCCTCAAAAGTCACCCAGCCCATAGACTGAGATTTGATAATCCGCTCTGGAGCAATTCCCGAAGACCTTAACCACACCGTAACTGCGTCATATGACTCTTGGGCTGGAGCGAACATCTCGGCGACTTGCTTGGCAGTCCAGTGTTTACTGGGGTTTTCGCGTCAGCATTACTTCCCATGCACATGGATCGACCAATAGAGCAATTCATCAGCACACTGGTAGTCGACCCAGAGGCCACAATTGTCACATATCAAGGTGCAGTCGAACCAGGAATGGACTCAGATTAGACTTTTGGCGCACCAATCCAAGTCCAGTCTATGGTACGAAGCCCGCTGATGACCGTTTGAAGGCAGGCTCTAAGCGAGAATCCTACGAAGGTGTGGCATTGAAGAGCAGAAAGTGGAGAAGGAAACAGATTCTGGGGAACAAAATCTTGCAACATTTGGGGTGACATCTGTGGCAACGTACCCAAAATTTGGCGAGTCCGGATGGGAAACATCCATCAGAAACTCATCCGCCTTATCCAGATTACTCTGTGACAGTGCAATCCTCATAGGAAGAACCTCGTGACCGGGAAGTTTCTGCGTCCTCTCCCAGCCTGGGGGGAGGGCTTCACGCTTCTCATGCTGAACATAGCTCGAAGATGGAGCAGCAATAGCTGTGGCAACCATAGTGCCGAGGGCAAGAAGGGAAGAGAGCATCCTGACTAACTTCACAGATATTGGGTAAGATGCCTGAAACCTGCAGACCTCGAGGAAACGAGGCCTCTTATACACCTCCCTTGGGCATCTTACCCCTCACATTGGGCCCACCTTCCTGCGTTATCGAGAAGTCCAGGCCAGATCTGGTCCCCATGGGGAAGGAGCCATGCCCGCTGAACACATGCAGAAGGCACAAGCTATATGGACTGCCATGCCAGGAAGCTGTATGGACAAACAGCCCTCACAAGAAAATGATGCAGTAGTGTATGTGAAGGGAGCTTATCATTTCTCATCTCCATTCCGAAGAGGAGTTGGCAGGTGGTAGTCTTGTGTTCAAAATCAAGGCAAGGATGAGCTATCATCCATCACGAGATACTCGCATTCAGAATTGCCTAAAGCGGAAGGAGAGAGCCCAATGGTGTGGAGATGTGAACAGGCTATAGATAGAGTCACGGGCACTAACCCTTCCGTCGAGATAGCTAGGATCTAGAGACTTTTAGCTACTTATGCAGCGGCCAAAGTATACACTCAACCATAGCCGATGTGTGGTGCGCATACGCGCGTCTCCACCCAGACTATTAAGTTGGTACGAGTACAGCATCGCTTATGGCGGGGTAAAATACAACTCCTCCATGTCATATCAGGGTTTTGTGGGCTTGCTCGTATTCTGAGTATTTATGATGGCTGGGTCGAGCCAATGTCGTGTGCTTCGGGTCGTGTACTTCGGGTCGTGTGCTTCGCTTGCTCGACCGAGGTGGGCCAAGATACGTGGTAACGTGACGTCTTACTGGCTCTGTGTCAAAAAAAAATACTCAATACTCGAGTAGTACTCGAGTACTACTCAAGTAGTTACTTGAGTATTGAGTAGCGCCTATACTTAAGTAGTCACGCTAAGCCTAATAAAGTAAGATAATAAGCTAAAATACTAGTCTACTTTTATTTCTAGCTAGTTGATTAGATTTAGCCTAAGGCTTTACCTAAAAAGGTTAGCGTAGTTTTATAATCTAACCTATAAGGGCTAGCGCCACTACTCGAATAATACTCGAATTATTCGAGTAGGCTAGTCCTAGAATACTTGAGTATTGAGTAGCGCCTTTACTACTCTACTTAAGTAGCGAGTAGCGCCTTTACTACTTGAGTATTTGAGTATTTAACACAGAGCTTACTGGAAATCGATGGTTGTCTCCGCCTGTTGTACGCGACCTGCTGGATGCGGTTACTCAGCCGGAGGGGTCACTTAGGGCGAGAAAGATCTTGCATGCACCATTGATAATCTAAAGGGATGAAAATTCAGCCGAAGGACACAGAATCATTTGCCTTGCTTCTGACCTCGAGCAGGGCTTGTAGTAGCAATTATATAGTCGTGAAGATTTTTTTTAAATTATCCGTGGCCTGAAGTCTGCATTGACGCTCTAAAAGGAAAGCTTTGCACTAGACCCCACGGATCGGGCTTGGCCGTAAGGCTAGTAGCCCCTAGTATGCTCCCCATCTTGCTCTCCGCAGCCAGATATCAACGCTCTTCATTGGTATGGTCTCCTTCCTGATGTTTCGCTATGTATCGTCCATATCTACAATCCCGTCTATCTAGCGGGAGTTTTTGTATTCTCATCAAAGTCCATGAAGCTCATAATATGCGTGCGATTGCTAAGCTGAGTGTCTCGGCTACCGATACCGTTTTTGTTAGGTTCAGCTCCAAGATCCAGATTCGGGCGCATCTCAGATCCCTCCGCAGCAAAAGCTGTTCCTGCATTTGTGGGAGCCCAATTGGATGCCGATGCTCGCTTAGGCATGTTGATGGCATTCCGTTCCGGGTCTGGAGATAGCTCTGGGATGTTTGCTATGTCCTCTCCAGGTAGTTCACCATGGGCTGCTTTGGATTCTGCTAATTCGACATTGGATTCTCGTGGTGGGTAGTAGGGAGAGCTAGCCTGTTGAGAATACGGCGGCGACAGGGGTGAAACAGGCATAGATCTGGCAGTGTCCGTAACATTTCCGTTGGTACTTGTGGCATCACCTCGATTGGTTGGGTGTTGAGGAGATAGTCCTGCTAAATAGGATTAGCTCCCCCGATGCTTGGCATTACAATGTGCAGCTTGTAGATAGTAACATGAAGAAGCGAGCATGTGAAGATTCGACGTGGAGTGTAACAAAAATTTCGGCCCACCATTTCCTTCCTTGTTCGCGCTTCCAGCTCCGTTTTCTTCCCAGTCGTGTACTGGAACATTCTTCTTGAGCCAACCAGGCCATCCCGCCTTCACGTTCCTTTGCTGGTTTTTCCTCCGAAAGAAGAAAATCAGTCCAGCAATCAATGTTACCAGTAATGCCCCAACTACCCCTCCAACGGACCCTGCGATGGCAGCTGTATTCGAGTGATTGGATGAGGGAGAGCTTGTTGGCTGCAACTTTGCGGACGAAGCTGTGTAGGTGTTGGCAGTCAGCAGGGACGGAATGAAGTATGGAGAGATAAGGCGAGGAGATGATGAGCTCGAAGACCATGTAGGTCTTGGATAATCTATAGCGTCCAGCGCTAAACGTGATTGATGTAGGTGTAGAGGTCGATGGGCGTTGCCTTCAAACTTGTGTAGGTATCGAGGATGCTATGAAAGCTGAGGTTGTTTGGACAAAGGACTTACTCGATGATGAGCTTGCAGATGCGGGAGATTCTGTAGCAGCGACATTTCCGCCTGTTGTATGGATGTTGCCTTTCGCTGTCAATGGCTGGAGGACAACAACGGTTTCTGTCGTAGAAGGGAACTGGGAGGTGCCAGCAGCTGCGTCGGTGGCCTGAACAAGACCAATGATAGTGGTTATCGGCTCGTCAAGCCCCGGCGTATTTGCTGTCCCGTTGCATATCCCGACAGCTATACACTGGGTAGTTCCGTTGCAGCAAATGTTCCCACATGGCGTGTCGCTTTGCAGGGTGCATAATTCGTTGTCAGGACATCCTCCGTAGAAGCAGGCATTTGAGCCACAGCAGCCCTTGAAGCCACCGTTGGAGGAATCGCAGCTGAAATACTGTAGTGGAGCGCTGCAGGTATTGGGCGCAGACATGTTGGGTGACACAACCTTGACTTCAGCAAACCAAGGTCAGAGCATGAAGGGCCCTACTAGGTCTCTTGTAGGAGAAGAGTAATGCAATTTAGCAAGCTTAGATAGCACATTTTGGTATCTTCATTGTGTTGTAGTGATGAGGTCGCGTAGTTCAACACGGTTGATTGTCACATGTCTTACAACTAAGTGTCTTTCAGATCACAACTCCCGCCATAATACCGACATATGCTCTTGTAGCATAGCCGCAGTGGCAATTATTTTACTTCACTGAAGGTAGTACAGTGAATGATAGATAATGGGAAGCTGCTTTTCTTCCGCTTGTAAGCGGCGAAGGTGAGTCAAGCGCAGCGGTCTACAACGCAGTCGATTACAGATCGATTCATGAGGGTTGAGAGTCTCCCTTGACGGCTCATTTGGCGGAGGAGCCTCCGAGCGGGTTTCTTTCCTCCTAAATCCGTCATCTTCCGAATTTCATCGAGGCATTAGCATAGCTATACAGAGCCCTCAAGAATACCTGGTATCCAACGCCAGTATTATCTTGTACATGAAAGATCTCCGTCAGCCTCACCTGCCATGGTGGATAGCCTTGCAACCCAACGTTCGGCCCAAACAATACGAGTAGGTCAGGCTCGCTCATTACGCTCTCTGTGATCTCAGCGTCAACGAGATCTTGCGATATATCGCTGGGCGAGAGCTTCTTTCGCTGTGACATCTCCGCTAAAGTCTTAGTCAAGTCAACGAGTGTCGAGCGACCGTCTTCCAATGAGAGGAGCAGAATGGATAAATGGCCGGACGGAGCAGTTATCTGGTCGAGTGCTTCCGAGCTACCGCCATTCAAGTACGAGGGAATATTAGGCGCTCGGAGCTGAAGAGAAGGTGTTTGGCGTCCATAGTAGGCGTGTAGCTTCGAATACACTGTTCGGTGGGTTGTCGGAAGATATGCTTTGAGTATACCTGTTTGACTGTTAGCGTTTTTTTGTCTTCGAGTGTGGGCCTTGCTCCAACCGTATTACCTACCTGTCTTCTCATACACACTCAACATCGGTATCCCCACGCAAGCACACCATGCCGATATCTCAGCCAGCTCATCCATCAACGACTCCAACCCAGCCGTACCTCTTTCTTCGCTCTTAAGCTCCAAGATCACGGACAAATGCTCTGGTAACCTGCTGAGGTTCTTCACATCCTGCTTTATGAGCTCAGGCGCCCTGTGGTGGTAGTAAAGAATCGCGAAGACTTTGTCCACGCAAATATGGTAGGTCTGTCGTATCCGAATGTAGGCAGAGAAAACCGTGTGCACTATCATAAAGACAAGGAGATGCAATTGGTTCGTGGCGAAGTCTCTGACGGGTTGTGATAGTCGCTTTCGAGAAGTTGTAGTTGCGGCCCTAGGAAGAGGGAGGTATGGTTTGGCGACTTCTTCCCGCTGCTGGGGAGTGAGGCCAGTTCCTTTCTTGTGCACATCCTCCCGGTAGATCTTAGTCTCCTTTGAAAGGACCATGATGAAGCTTAGATGAGTGAGTAGGAGAGTAGTCTAAGGGGAGCTGTTGCTGGGAAGGGTATGCCTTCTAGCCAAAGCAATTGGATCAGGCGATTCCTGTAATGACCGCTGGTTCACAACGAGAATATTGAGATACAATTCATGCTCATCAATAGCACGAGTCAAACATGGCTAGAAGAGGTTGTTGGGAATTTTTGGAGGCCTAGGCGGCAGAATTCCGCACCCCGTAACCTCGCCGCCGCCCTCCTGTCTCCTCCAGTCCTCTTCCACCGAGCTCAACGACAACAATGAGAGCGAAGCTAGGGAGGGATAGCTTTTGCTGAAATTACGTGTTTTGCTCTTCGATCCCGAGGCCGCTGGAGCCAGAATGCCGGCCACCCTCAGCACTGCCTCCGCAAATTCCCAATCCTACACCAACAACTCTCGCTCTCTTTTCCCCCAAGCGCCAGTCTTCAATCTCGACACCTTTTCCGATCGCGACTTCATAGTTAAGGACTTCGTTGAATCTCTCTCTGACATCGCCGTCCCTCCCAACCGACGCTCCGGCCCCTCCCAAGACAGTACTTTCGATCCGAAGCCCTTAATCCGGAGTTTCGAGCATGCCCTTAATCGCATGGGGGATCTCTCTGGGGATCTAGAACTACGGGAGAACGAATTGAGTGGGGCTGTCAGGAGGGCGGAGGCGCAACATACGAGCAATGTGCAAACCTTGGGACGGAAATTGGAGCAGACGGTAGATTTGTTCAACCGACTCGACTCGAGTCTCAATGGGGATGATTACGATAGTGGTGGTAATCAGGTTGTGAAAATTGGAGAAAGGCTTGAAGAGCTAGACCGACAAAGACAAAGGGCGCTGGATGCGAAGTTCCTCATTCAGTGCTGGATGGAGGTTAGTGAGCGTGGGGAAATGTTCTTGCTGGAGGATATCAGACGACAGAACAATGGGGAGGGAAAGGTAAGGTGCGCGCATATTGGCAGACAATTGAGCAAAATTAGCCAGAGATTGGACCCGTCGAGTTGGACCCACGTCAATGGGAATGGGAAACATGTCAATGGTGTCAATGGTGTCAACGGTGCGAAAGGGGATCATGACCAGAAAAGACGGCACTACAACACGCGAGAGCTGATTGAGAAGTTCTCCGAGACTCTGGAGAAAGAACTCTTGAAGTCTTTCGATGACTTTTACAGAAGACAGAACTTTGAGGGGATGCGCGAGTGCGCAAACGTTCTGCACGACTTCAATGATGGCGCAAGCGTCATCGCAGCTTTCGTGAACCAGCATGAATTTTTTATATCACGAAATCAGCTGATCACAGACGGACTCGCTGGAGACGCCGAGACCTGGGATCGATTGGCAGATCCAGACGCTGAACCTCCTAGCGTTGAGCCGACCCTGCAATCGCTAGTTGATGAGGTCAAAATCGTTATGCAACAGGAATCGATCGTCATCAAGAAAGCATTTCCATACTCGGAGCAAGTACTCGGGAAGTTCTTGCAGCGAGTCTTCCAGCAATCGATACAACAGAGACTCGAGATGGCTTTGGAGAAGGCTAACGGTATCTCCTCTCTTGCGTTTCTAAGATCTTTACAGGCAGCCAGGAGTTGTCTTAGCACTCTATTAGATGACCTCAAGGCACATGGCCTTACTGAACACCCTGAGCCGGCCTCACCTCAGATTGCGATAATTCTCGATCAGCAGTTCGACGACTTGTTTGTACCATATTTTGTTGGTTCATCATATATAGAGCGAGAAAAGCGAAGTTTGGAGGAGTTATATTCATCGTTACTGTTCAAGTTCAATATTTTCCACGTAAGTCTGCACCCCCACATCAAAATCTGCAAAGGCTCACATATCGCAGTCACGAAGACGCAAGATACCCACCACATTCATGAAATCGTTAGCAAAATCAGGAAGCGAAATGTTAGCATCTGCTCGAGACGCATACGTTGAGCGCTTAGACTCGTCCGATCTGGCGCCAGCACAAAAGGCAATGCTGCTTCGAGTAGCGGGTCTTAAAGACTCGGAAAGCGCGAAGACACAGACGGAAATTGAAGTCACTGAACAGGATGGGGTGCTAAGCGTCGATAACGCGAAGCGCATGTTGAAGTGGCTCGCGGAAGCCGTAGGCAGAGGCTTAGAGCTCAGTGGAGGTAACGAGACTGCAAAGGATGTCTCGGCGCTACTCAACCTTCTGTTGGGTAACATGGGAGAGATCTACATTGAGACAGCACTAGACTCGTAGGAAATGCTTTTTATTTGACGCTTTCGTTTGAGCTGACAGGGCGATAGGGCGAATGACATTGCAGCCAGCCAAGAGACAGCCAAAAACGAGCCTGATCTATCGTACCTTATAGGCCTGCGGTCAGCAATCAGCATACTGCATCTGATGAATACTTGCGTTCGGACCGTCCTCATCCCATTGGCTTCCGCTAACGTTACAATACGACGCGACATGGAGAAGACAGCAAACCAAGCCATGGACCAAATGGAAGAAAAGGTAAACAGCGTAATGCAGCGCTCGATCGACGTCGTGATCACCTGGGTCACTAAGCTGCTCGCCCGCCAAAACAAAGCCGACTTCCGTCCTCGGGATGATGCATTGGGCGGAAGCGGTGTGTGGCTTGAGCAGCTGCAAACACAAGTTCGTCCATCTTCCTCGCACACACGTAACTGCCGGTGCTAACATGTGTACAGACCTGCCTCTCGATATTCACCTTCCTAACCCGCTTCCACAACCTCTGCCTAACCGCCCTCTCCCCATCCGCAAACCTAGCATCCCTCCTCACCGAACTCGCCATCCATTTCCGCTCTCTCCTCCTCGAGCACTTCAAAAAGTTCTCCGTCAACGCCGCCGGCGGCATAATGGTAACCAAAGACATAAGCAAGTACACCGAACTCCTTCGCTCGTGGGATCTGGGCTCCTCTTTTGACCCTAGCTTCGAAGTGCTGACTGAGATTGGTAATCTGTTTGTGATAGGACCGGAGGCGCTAAAGGAGAGACTGAGAGCGAAGGGTACGACGCACTGGGAGAGAGGAGATATGAGGCCGTATGTGCTGAGGAGGGAAGATGCGGGGAGTGTGGGGGTGCAGAGTGTGCTTAGTGCCCTGTAAGCGGACTGTTATATACCCAAGTCACTGTTATCGAAATACGGTATGAACAAGATCCGCTGCTATCCTTCGCAGCTTGGTGTCTTCAATCAGACACGCCATGGTATTTATCCTTTCATTGAGTGCTAGTAATATGCGCGCAGAGGCGACTTTCCATCCTATCTTAGGTGGGGAATGGCTTAGCTCAGGGCGGCCAAAGAAGAAAATAGATGGTATTTTTGGAGACCATGAGTTGGAGAATCTGTATCAAGAGGTCTAGCCGCCCGATCGGTAGTTTGAGCTCTTTTAGACCCGGTAATGACGGGCTTCCTTCATCGTTCAACTGAATAGTGGCATCTCTCATTCGTGTCAAGACAGAATTGGGACTGAATCTTGAGATTTTGGAGTGGAGAATTTTGTATTTCAGTACTGGCTCCAACCAGTAGTAATATTAGCACTGTCAACCTTCGGTGGAACTAGATCGTGTGCCTAGCTGCTAATACCGAGCTAGCAATGACGACTCGTCGCCAAATTCTAGAGAAAAAAATAGTTGCGTTGTTGATGGTTTGCAGCCCAAACAATGACCGCGATCCTGGGAGTTTCAATCAGGACGTCGGTTTTGTTGTGCTGGCTTATGCGGACGATGTTGACGTCGCTGGTAATTTATCAGCAAAGCCATTTCTGGTGGCCTAGAGGTCGCTTATACGTGAGAGTTAGAAATGGATTAGAGTAACGAATACGCATTCACGGGTCGTGCATCGTCGGTGATGTTGAGATTTGCACCAATCTGAGGGAGATATCATGCCAATCTGGGGTTCAAACGTATGAAAAGCCTGGATCTCTACCTCTAGGTCCCGTTGAAGTGCCAGATCTAAGGTCGTTGTTGAGCGATGAGAATAGTGTTCGGGACAGCTCGAAGATTCGCAATCTTGCATTTGTATGAAAACTTGATGAAACATTGGTTTCTAGGCTTTTAGGTTCAAAGTGGCAATACAACAGTAAACGGCCGCTTCCAGGCTGGATTTGTACCTTTCAGTATGATAAATGCGATAAATGATTTATGGTTTTAATTCTTTCGAGGTCCAAAAGTCGGTCTTTTGAGTTTTCAAGCTACTTTTAAAATCTTTTTGCAAGCTCGACACCTAGTAGGTGCAATTACAAACGATGAAAGAACAGCGACCTCCCACTCACTACCTTTTTTGCATGGTTAAGATTCCATTGTGGCTTCATTTCAACGGATGTTCATTCAACAAGAACGTCAATCACCCTCTTCCTCCGAAGTCACCTCAGAGAACGATTCCGACACCGAATCGGAGCCGTTGGCACCGATGGTCACCGGATGCTCCGCCGGGTTCTGCGGCGCAAGTTGTCGCCGTTTATTATTGACAAACGCGTCTTTTCGCGACGACGGAGTACTGTTTGACTCTATCTGCTTCGATGTCTTCGGCTTTGGAACCTCGGTTGCATACTGCTCGTACTGAGAGCTCTTCTTTGATCTGGATATAGGCGCATCTTGTGTAGAAAACGACTGCGTACGCTTCGGCTTCCGACGCTGAGAGGTAGGTGCGTCCCTTTGCGGGAGCTGCTGTGTCTCGTATGTGTCCGAGACTTCGCGGCCTACTTGCGCTCTTTTGGAGACGGTGGTCTTGGCTTCTGGTTGCCTGGTCCCTCGACTCTCGCGTTGGTTATGGTCGCGGTCACGATCGCAAACTTTCAGACCTTTGCGGGACACAGATGGTCGGAATACGCCAGGTTGCGCCACCTCGATGTAGAACGTGCCTATATGTTCAAACTCGTCATTTCTCTCCGATTTGTCTAGTGCTCTTGCCGCAAGAGTGGTGTTTTCTATCTCATTAATGTAAAGATCGAATTGTAACGACGCCTCGGCGACCAAATGGAAATGCTTGGTGCATAGCCTAGAAAGAAAGGGAACCCTTGGTCCGAAAGCGCTGTCCACAATCTGCTTGGGAACTTGGGCCTGGGCGTCGAATTCGGCAAGAGCAGCTGCAGTCTGAAAAGCATTCCTGATTTGTCGCCCGTTCCAATTAGCATTGCTGTTTTTTACCTACTTGAAATTGGGACTTTGCGAATTTCAAGATCTCCTTCTCATCGGTTGTCATCAGACCGTTCTTGCGCTTGAGAGTCCGCTTGAGGCTCATTTTCCATATGCGAAGCGTTTGCTTTTCTTCCAGCGGGGGAAAGTAAAGGGACAGGTGAATCCGTGATTTGAAGGCATCGTCGAAAGTCCCAACTCGGTTTGTGGTGAGGAACAAAATACCTGTGTAGTATTCGAGCACTCGAAGGAAGACTGTAAAGGTCAGCCGTATACTCTAAATAGAGCTCCGAGAACGTGATGCTGACCAGACACAAGAGCGTAACGCTTGATATGTCCCCGCTCTCTTTGTGCCAGGAAAACATCGGCCTCATCAAGCAGCAAAATTCGATCCCAAGACTGTGCCAGATGAAACTTCTCGGCAAGTCCTCGCTCTACAGATTTTGCTGTGAGACCAAGATCGCCTTTGAAGCCGTCGATAGATGCTGGATCTAAGAGAAAGGCTACGTACCGCACGTGATTGGAAATAAGGGTTTGCCGTGGGACTCGGCGACGCACTCTGGATTACCGTTAGCAGTCTTAACCTGTCAACTCCAGCCACGGCTACTGACCAGCTGTTGAAGTCTTGCCGACGCCAGGCACGCCATGAAGCAGTACCACGAGACCTTGACCTTTAGATGAAATCAGTATCATGCCACGTACAAATTCCGAACGTATCCACACTCACCATTACCCCGGACAAGATCGTACTCGTGTTTGTTTTTATCTTCTGATGTTATGGAGGCTTTTGATTGTTTCTCCTGGAGATGAGTCTGAACCAAGGCTTATAACATTTCTTTGTGGCCATCAGGAAGTTGTAAATTATTCCACCCCTTCTTGTAACGGCGTATGGGCCGTAGACCATCGATGTGCAATGCGGCTTTAAATCAATATCACCGAGTTCTAAGAAGGGACCTAGCGACTTACCGAACTTCCTGTTACGAAATACGAAGGCTAAAACCCGAGCCGGGAGGAGTATCAAGTCCTCTTCGCGAAGGCCAGTGCCCTCGGTGAACGCTGGGTACTCATCTTCTTTCAACAGCGGATCGCTAGACTCGAAAGCTTGACTAAGTTCCAAGTCCACAATTCCGCCATAATGAGGAATTTCGAGCTTTGATTCTTCAAGCTCCTGCTGCGCCTCGTCTTTCCAAATGCAAATCGGAATATTTTCTTCGAGTTCTCTGTCTGTTGCAAAGTTCGTGGTGGACAGTCGCAGCAGAGGAGACCAGTCATAATTTTTCTGGATTGCCTCCCGGAAGTCAACAACGACACTACTGTCAATTCGCTCTGTGTTTCGAGGTATCGAGTCACTCAGATAGGGGCAGCCGCACGGCTGACAGACGAACGTCGGAGCTTCGTAGTGCTGGTGCTTGAACATGGTGAAATTGCGAAACATTTCTCCTCTTGTGTCTTGTTCTTAAGGTATTTTGAGGGATAAACTTCGAGGGATATCCTCTAGGGGCCGCGGTGCTTCAGGCATTTGGGGGGTGAACCCTTCTACCTTATTTTACAACGCGCAGCCAAAGAATGGTGCACCCGAAATAAGCCTGGACAGGACCATCAATCTTGGTACAGTATTAAAAAGCTGCTTGAATCTAATGACACTATTGTGTTGGTATTTGGGCAGAATCTCCGGCATGGTCTAGCTTGGATAGGCCTAGCGTATCTTAGTAAGCCGGCCCGCGCACTAAGTAAGGTATGTAGCAACAGCAACACCATAAAGTAGACAGTTAATCAATTGTTCAACCTCCACCACTGCCTATTAATAGGCGTACATTCCAAAGTACTGTCTTGGATCCGCTATACATAGCCTTGAATCAGCTATGCTCCAGGCAGCGGTGCACACGCGTTAAGAGCTATTCACCTTCGACGTCCTATCTACCCTTCTGCTCTATCACTTCTTCAATGCATCTAAGGATATTCCGTTCCCATCCAAGTCGTCACGTCGCTCATGAGCCTCTGCCGCAAGAGTCGCCGTTGACCCGACAGTCTCCTCGAGATACTGGTCGAAATGCTTGGAAGCCTTGGCCACCGTCTCGAAATGGGCCTTTCTGAGACAAGGCGGTAGTACTCCCTCAATCTCGAATTCTTTGCGAATCTGTTGGGCTTGGTATTCGGCGAGGGCAATGGCTTTCTGGAATGCATTACGGATTTGACGACCATTCCATTGAGCACCGGAGCTACTAAGTTCGTTGTAGTGATCTGTAGCGAACTGTAAAATCTCTTCTCTGGCTTCGTCGGTGATCTTCAAATTGGTGTCCCAATTTCTGCTGACGAGCGCAAGGTTCGACTTCCAAATAGAGATCGTCGCATGCAATTGGAGTTTAGGGTAGAATAGGCTCATGTGTATTCGGCTTCGGAAAGCCGGGTCAAAGGTACCGACTCGGTTCTTTCATGCATCAGCACATTAGAACATTGATCTCGGGACTTTTGGGACTCACAGTCGTCAAGAAAAGGACTGGTAAAAGAACGCGGTATTAAAAACATCGCTCGGTGTTGAGTAGGGTGGGAGGGTCTGTCTACTTACTACCGGAGTAATACTCTAGTACCCTGAGGAAGACGCCTTGAAGAGATTAATTTTTTTTTTGAAAGATGGCGATCGACGCCCACTTACTGACGATGGCGTTTCGTTGAAGGTCCGTTCTGCTTCTTGTGGTGAGAAATACGCTTCGATTCCATGTTAGTCTGAGACCAGAAAAAAGCCAGGATAAACTAACTCAGCTTCATCTAAAAGTAGAACACAGCCCCAATGATGTGCTAGCTGGAAGTGGTTCTCAAGTCGCTCTTCGACTGTCTCCGCTGTTTCGCCAATGTCCCCTAAACTAGTCATCATCATAGTACTAAGAGGATGAGGCCGCTGTTACCACATGTGACTGAAAACAGTGGGCGCTGTGTCTTAGCTGCAACACACTCTTGGGTGACAAAAGTCAGTGAAGTCAGCCTTGCTATATTGAGTCAACAAGCGCACCAGCCGTGGAGGATTTGCCGACTCCTGGCTCTCCGTGTAATAAGATTATCAACCCTTTCCCTGATTGTTCATACCGTTGTCAGTGACTTCCTTTCTAGGAACGGAAAGGTGCCTGCAGCCCTGACCTTTACCTCGGACAATATCAATGTGTTTGGCGTCCGTAATGCCGCTCTGTTTAAGATTGGAAGCCTTCGAATGGGTCTCAACTAGTGCTAGCAATGTTTCTTTGTGTCCCTCTGGCCTAAGTGATTGGTATTAACAGAGCCAGCACGGGATAGCACTATGGCGACATACAATACCAGAGATCCGAAGCTGTTATTATTCTCCTCAAGGTCTTTGACCAGGTCGACGTCAAGGACAACTGTCGAATCCATGAGTGGGTATTCAACGTCTTGGATAGTCTGCAGCTCACCCCACTTGCGGCTGCGAAGGACATAGCCAAGGACCCAACAAGGACAAAGTAGAGCGTTTTCGTCCTTCATATCCTTTCTACTAGCCCAGGTCTCTCGCGCACTACGATACTTTTCGTACAAAGCTTCATCATCATGGTTCTCAAGATCATTGTCCTGATATATCGGGTCGTTGTAGCAACATCCGATGGTGGAACAAGATGGGTCAAGTTTTCCCATTGTCTCGCGAGGGTCGGGTTCTACTGAATGGAAGGTGTATGATCCGGAGCGGTAGCGGTGCTGCAGATTTGAGCTCTTCGATATCGCCATTCTGATGTCGACAATGACTTCAGAGTCGATCTGACGTTGTCAGTGGACGATCGGTACTCTGTCATTGTGGAATTACCTCTTCCCGAATCTCCTCCTTGTTCGGGACCTCCAGCTCCTTCACAAACAAAGTCAAACCCTCGTATCTCTTATGGACAACCTCTGATCTGCGTGTCAGCTCCAGGAATCGTTTCCCCCTCTTAATGAAGTTTTCGCGTGCAGTCATCGAATCGGTAGATTTTACAAAGTGAAGAGGATAACAAGGCAGCAAGGTGACTTCTTTTAGGCCGTCGTATCTCTCAATCTCGAAAGTCCGCAGATCCTGGATCAAATTATCTCCATCTGTATCGTAATATACGGCCGCAATGGTGAATTCGATACGCTCTCTCATATCAGCCTTTCCGCCTTCTTGATCAGATGACGACACCGGCGATAAACCAGCTTGTTCTCTGCTGCAGAGATATTGCCTGCCTCCCGAGACGTGGGCGATACGATAAACTTGGCTGTGGCCGATATCTGATCTCGGAAAAACATTGTCCCCACGTCTAAAGAGATGCCAAAGATCTGCGAAGGCTATAGTGTTCAACGTACCATCTTCAATGCGCTTGCGAAGTTCAAAAGTAGGCTTGAGGTCTGTGTCAAACATGCCAATCAACACTTGCAGCTCTTGCAGACATCGCTTCGATTCGAGGAGGGCTTGCTTGTCATCATCTTCGTCTCGTTCCTTGATATTGATGCTTGTGTCGGCTTGTTCAGCTGACTCGGCGCTCGATATCGGGGTGAATCGTGTCGTTTGGGTACGTGTGATGTGTTCCGAGGTATTGGAGATTTTTCGAGCTTCGAGAGAATGATCATTAGCTTCACTAGCTTGATGTTTCTTAGCAAGTTCGGCTGTATATGCTCTTATCGCTGGCTCATAGGTGACCAATAGTTTGAACGGCCTTAGCATGACTTGCGTTCTTAATTCTCCAATATAGGAGGTGCTCCACGAGCTGTACGTTTGGAATTTTTGTCCTGTAATTTCCACCAAGGCTTTCAACAAAAGTGGTGAATTGATCCGAATCCGCTCCGGTGTGAAGAACTGAATATCGTTTGACTCAATGTTGGGTGGCGCTTCCCATGAGATCGCAGGAGAGTCCTGGGGCATATCCGTCTGCATGGTTCGATCTTTCCGAGCTCGATCGTATATTTCAGTAAGACCTAAAACTGCGTCAATTAGATAGTCTTGAGGTCCATGAGAGATGTAGTTGGGGCCTGTAGGGTGAGTGTCCGTTCTTGACACAGCTGCTCTAGTTGATTTATATGCTTCGAAGGTCATGAGTCTTACACCAAGAATGAGTTCGGGCTTGTCATCGTGGGCAGTAGTAGTGGAGGTTGGTAGTTCTATAGTGGCAGGTGTAACATCGGCCGGCACTGCCAATGCTGTTTTCTTCTGGTACTCGAGATTCTCCACCCTCCATTCCAAGTCAGCGATTCGCTCTACCATTAGTACCGGATCGGTGATGTGGTGAACGCCCTTTCCTGGCGCTTGTTGGTGAGGCTGAGGTGAGTCATGTCCTGCGCTCTCTGAGGGACCAGCAAGTTGCCCGACTCCTCTTGAGATGTGATCGGTAGATACATCTTCGACGCTCCATTGACTTTCTGCCTTGGTGCTGGCGGTCTCGCAAGGATTCCGGCCATCAGGACCACTTTCGGTGGAGTCCTGCTCGTGATCCTGGTTTCGACACACAGCTCCTTCGGTATGAGTCTCTGATAACGTTTCATTCATAGTGCTTTTAGTGCCCTTGTGCTGAGAATTTGGCATAAGAAGTCCCCTAATTGAATCGGAAAAGTAAAGTCTGGAGTCGCGCTACGACTCAACCTATACCGCTTTAAGTAGGAAGCACGACACGCGATTTAACAGTCAGACGAGCCCACCATGTGAGGATCTTTATAGCCCGAAATCCGAGGAAAGCCTGGGCTGTATGAGCTCAGCGAATGATGTACTATCTCGCCGAGTCCAACTTACCAGACCATCCACGGCGTTCTCAAAGCTGATTAGACTACTTTTCTTAGCCCTCCGATTCATGAACGGGGAACGCATATCTGTGACGCGCATGATGACACCTCTCCACTGCTGGACGCTGAGATGCATGGTCGTAAAGAAGATGAAAGGTAAGCTACACCAATGGGAAAAGGTACAGTGCTGCCTCCCATGCCACTGGATTACATGAATATTCCAAATCTGCAAATCAAACCGTACAGCTTTGGGCTTCATCAAGCAGGGTCCACAAATAGAGTAAGAGATTATCTAGGTATGAAAATATGACCCGTATCCGTTGCTGCCTTCAGTCATCCTGTCCAATGGGTAGTGCAGCTCTTGAGATCCTCGGCATGTGTTGCATCCGTATGTGAACTTGGAGGAGTCCAAAGCTCATACGTTTGGCTACGGCCGTAGATACCTCGAGTCTCGAGTCTAGGAATTTTGACTATCTCGTTGCTTTTACAGTAACGTTGATCTTCTCTCTACAACCACACTAGGAGCATGGACACCCTGATCTAGAACGAATCTGACTGCGCACTAGAACGAGTAGCTAAGGCACTAACTCAAGGCCAAAGCTACAAGCAGGTTCTTTTGGACCAGTTGTCAACCGTCGAAGACCTTGCACTAAAGATCGATCGCGAAGCTTCAATTCTCTTGCAAGAGCGGCTCAAGAGACTGGAGAACAATGTCGAAAGACAAGGAGAACTCACAAGAAAAGCTTTCATAAACGCACAAGAGCATCAGAAGATCTTGTCGCAGGATGAAATGGACCGCTTTACCGTATTGATGAAGAATACTGCTTACAGCTTGTTCTCAAACGACAACTTAACTACCAGAAGTAATACGACAAATATGTTTCTTACCATCGTTTTAGAACCTCGGGTTTACCTCTGTTTAGGTGCAAAAACCCTACGACGACTTGATCAGGAAGACTTTTCCTCGGCTTTGAAGGATCCTAAGTCCACTAATGGTACAGGCATCTTAGCTCGTAAAGTAGAGAACATGCTGATTCGTGATAGCCATTGACAAAGAACATCTGCTCGGATTACTAGGTTCCTTGGGAGACGGGGCTGAGCAAGACCTGCGGCGCTGTCTCGTTAAAAGCAAGACGACCGATCCGGAGCGTGCCAAGTGGATAATGCAGTCGGCGGAGCTTCGAAGGTGGCTTAACAATGTAGGATCCCGTGTGCTCCTGATCAACGGTAACGCCGAGGGCAACGAAACGTTTTCCGCAACCACATTCTTTGCTGCGAAGTTGCTGACATCCTTGGAAATGTTGGAGCCGATCGTCACACTAAAATTCTTTTGCTCCCTACACAATGCCAATAAAGCTGATGCTGCTGGCATGGTCAAAAGCCTTGTCACGCAACTTCTGCTTCATGACCTCGGCTGGGATCTGACGTTCCTCGCGCAGTATGTCTACTCCGCTCTCAAAACCCTTCTTGGGCGTCTTCGAGATGACAGAAACATGTTCCAGTTTCTTCTTCTTCCTAACACATCTCCGTCCTAATAGAACTCTTGCTGACTGTAGATCATCTCTAGAGACGATATTGACGAGCTCGAACAAAACGATCATGGCACCCTTTGTCGCTTAATGCGCCAGCTTTTCCAACAACTCCCAACGACCACGTACCTCTTCTGCGTGATTGACGGTATTACCTATTATGAGAGACCTCCCAAGAGGAGTCGCTTCATAGAAGCAATCGAGGCAATCCTGGCCATGATGAAGGATTGTAATAACGTCATTGTCAAACTGCTCCTGAGCTGCCACGGTCGTAGCAATTTCATACGGAGATCGGTCGACGACAAGGATATCCTCCTAGTTCCATCAGAAATTGACGGCGATGGTCAAGGGTGGAGTGATCGGACCTGGAACAGAAAGATGGGGAATGATATCGACGCTTTGGGGAACTCTACTACGAATGAAAGTGGCTCAAGGTCTCTGTTTGAAGCTTCTGAACACAAGTTTCCTGCTTAGGATGTTCCACTGCTTTTAGCATTTTCCAAGCCCAAGGCGTCTTGCATTCAGATTCAGACATTATTCAGTGTCGTCCAATCCTTTTCGGGAAACCTAGTATATCATAGAGAAATCCATGTAAATTTTACCTGTCTTAGCCTTAAGCCCATTTCCCAAGCAGAGCTATAAGTCCAATCACGAGGAAAATGCGAACCTCCATGAAAGACAGTGGCTTATTATCTTTTATCCTATACGTCCCCTCGGGATTAGTATTGCGATTGCAGAGTGCGCAAAAAGTTAGGGGACTTGGTAAAGGATACACAAGGAGCAAGAACTCCCGAAACAGGGCCTCGGACAATATCCGCTGTCAGAAACATCTCTCAAAACTACATATCTTGTTAGGTTGAACAAAATCTCACGAGCCAACAGCTCCACAAGCGCTCTATAGATAAGGATACCAGCGGACATCGAGTCAAGGACGCCCGAGTCAACATTTGCAGTGAAAGACCCAAAATTATAACAACTGGTAATGACACCCAAAATCAGCACTGCGCCTTATACAATTCGGGATACAGGGTATTAGCTTACGTCCGCAGGCCCGGACCGAAAGCGATCGAGATTGGAGTGGTCAAACCATGTGCCGCACATAGTAGCCACGGCTGGCAACCAGCTGCCCTTTTTAAACGGTATCACCAATATCCTGGCCCCAATACCCCCACAAAGAGTCGGCCTCAACGTGGGGTAAGATGTAGAAGGCGCGGCAGGCACATGGTAAAAGTAAATCGTTTCAAACGCGTCACAAAAGCTGGGACCACACAAAGATACAGATATGCAAGAGGCCGATGATCAGGCGATAGATCCCGTGCGTATGAGAGACACACAAAGGTGCACATCACACCATTTGAGACTACTTAATGAACGGTGGAATGCTCTTTTACTTTGTCTAGCGCTTGCCCACGCTTCCTGCCCATTCCACCAGAAAGCATGTCAGATTTAGTGTGAGTACAAACCCAAATGATTTACCTCGCGACCAGATAGAACATATACCCCTAAACTTACTCACTAGTCGCGCTGTCAACTCCGGCGCTCCAAAAAGAACAGCAATTATGGTTATGAAATCGAGTATGGTCGATCATGCACTGCTCAGCCCGCACAGTCGGAGATACTCCAAGTCGCAGCCCAAATTGAAGTGAAGATGACTTTATGCCATGACGTACAAAAGTCACAGCCCAGGTAGTAGGTGGTCCATCCACAGAACAGAATGATACTGTTCGTTTTCCGGGTAAGCTTGGATCGGCTAATGCGTGTTCGGAAATGGCGTAGTCGGTGACATTAGGAAGACATTCACCATGAAGTGGGCCATATTGTGACGTGCACCCCTCCTAGTCCGTAAAGTGACTATCTATTCTGTTAAGATGATATACATATCTTATAAAGTAATGGGATCTAGTGCTGGGACAAGCCGTCTTGAAGGCTGCCTGTCATTCGTAAATCAAACGTAATATCTCGTAAGGTGGTCGTGAGCGGTAAATCATCAGGGATCGTTTTTCTCTTCCTTCATACAAGGCTGTCCTCTGATTATGGATATGAAAGTCCTACCTAGGGATAGAAAGTGCAGTATAATTTTATCGTCGTGGCCAATGACAGCGATGATAAGATGAAGACAAGGGCATTTCAACGGCGGTTCAGGCTTTGTTCTTGGAGCGGAGATGAGCCAGTCGTTCACCCTGTAAAGAGCTAGGTTTTCGCGTACACTTTGTGAAAAAATCTTCGACTTCATGATGTGTACTCGTACCGATGCTTTGCAAAATGAAAACTCCATGGTTGGTACAGAACTAATCAAGCCCATGAAACAGATTTCTCGTAGCCATCGTCTAATCAAGGACCGCTCCAGGTTCGAGACGATGAGATATTCGATCGAATTCTTTTAGTAATTAGACATCTATAAATTAGATAAGAATACAACAACCATCCCAACAATACTTGTATGCAGTACTAGACCAAGGCTCCTTTCTCTAGACAATGCTCATTCTCCTCCATATCCCTCTCTGTCGCAGCGCGAGAGTCGTATTTGTCCTCTTCCACACCAACTCTAGCCTCTTGCTCTGCGAAATGTAGAGCCGCACTCCTCCAAACCTTGAAGAAATACACCGTACAGGGAAATAGCAGGAGGCAGAATATGCTGCTCTCCGAAGAATTGTGGGCCCCCCAAAAGGAGTACCCACGCCAAAGCGACCGGACGTGTATCTGATCATCGATCGAGAGTCCTGAGGCGCGGTTGAGAAGGGCGGAGCATACGAGCGGGATGTTTTTGCTGAGTATCGATGGGATAATTTAGAGGGGCTTACTCTCGGGATCAGGGAGTGTGCCGCCGACCTTGAAGCTAAAGCAAGAATCAAGGAAGCTGTCCTCCGCAGAAGTACTTGCTATGTTTCACAGTCTACCTAAGAACATGCCCCAGGTGGAAATCCAGGGAAAGGGGAGCAACAGGTAAGATGCGTGCATAATAACCCGTCGCGACATCAAAGCGCGCATCCGGCGAGGATAGATAGTCTTTAGTAGCTCTAAGATCTTCTGGGGCGGGTTCTTAGTCTTTGCGTATCGTTTTTCGGAGAGGTAGTAGGTAAACACAAACAGTACTATAGAAGCGATAGCAAGCTTTCGTTGTGGATATAGGGACTCGCGGAGCGGCGGTAACGGGAAGAGGGATCGCACTGGCTCCGAGCGCAGTACAAGCTCAAGCTTGGTCGTGGGTTTAGCGGTAGCATCTCCAATTGAATAAGTTCGAGTTTGTCTCATTAACTAAAGTATTATTTGGGTCGATGACACAGAAGTTGTGTGTGGCGTCAAATGCAGTCTCTAGAGCTGCCGAGGCGTTGATGTAAGGTCTGAGTTGCTTGACCGCCGCTTTGCTTAAAACTCGACGTTCGAACAATCTTGGTATAGGTGGTGGAGGCATGGGCTGTTCATTGCTTCTTCTCATTCAATAGAGGTCAAGTTCCGAGCCTGTTTCATATGGTCAGCTATGTGTCTGGTAGCATGACAGCCATTATTTACATACCTGTTCTGCTGGGCACGTCTGGTTTATCCATATCCACCTACTGCTCCAACTTGCCCCGTAAGCTTGTGCTTGTGTCGCACTGGCTGTAGGCATCGCGTAGTAGAGAGGCATCAGAATACCCCTTACGAACAATAACATGGCCAGGAAACGATGCCATGAAGAATCTTGACAGACAGCGGCAAGCTTTATGAAGGGTCTGTACAATGTGAACCCAACGGTCTTCAGATTTAATTTCGACAAAAACGTGAAGATGGACACAGAATCCTTCTCTACCTCTAGCCGAGCCTCCTCGGTAGCGAGCAGCCCGCAGTCTTCTATTGAAGTTTCCGTTATGGTTGAGATTGGCGTAGATATCGGGTGACTTTCCTTGGCTAGATCGGTATCTACAGAGCCAGTGGACGGGATACCTTGGTCGCGTGCAGATATTAGAGGCACAAAAGTAGAAGTCGCGGGCGTGAATGCTGGGCTTTTCTCCGCCGAATTGCTGAGACTCTCTGGGGTAGCCTTCTCAAGGCTCTCGCGCAAGCTCTTAGAGTCATAGGACGCCATCGGCGGTGATTGAGGTGTGCACTGCAAGTGAAGAGAAGAACACGGACCGAAGGACCACTAAATTATGGCGTGAAAACAGATGCGCTGGCGGTCATGGCTGTGCCCCTGCTGCAGTTTCAAGCCCATCTCTCGATTGCGTGGCTTCATTGGTCTATTGGTTACAAGATCAATAATACCACATTAGTGGCTAGCGAGCTCAAGTGCATGAATCAGGCAAAACGAGGCAGTAGCTAATGGTATCTCTCCGATATTGTTATACCTGTAAGCGCAACGGGGCCAGTCAACGCCAAATTGGTATCTAGCAATTTTGCTGTAGTTTTCGCTTGGGCCGCAAGCCGATTGATAGCTCAAGGCTGAAACAATAATATCTGTTCCTATTCGTTATTATTAGTGTAGATAACAAGTGCATTCTTATAACCCCCTCACTCAAAGGCGTCTCGAAGGCGGATTGCGTATAGATAATGTAAACTTGTCCAATATTGCGTCTTGGCGATCCTGTATACCGTGCAAAAATGGCTTAAACTTCTCTCCACTGTCAATGCATAATGGCCTGCAGGCTAATTGAAAATCATCTCAATTCGTAGCTCGCTGTAGTAGCAACATGGACATGAGTAGTATTCTCGTCATCCCAGCCAAACACCTGAAAGCGCCCACAGATACCAGCAAATGCTCAGCAAATGTCACAGCCGTCATCCATCATACGCTCGTCTTCACCCAAAACCGTCCAGACTCATCCCGTCGCATCAATCATCCATCTCATCTCATCTCATTCCATCATCCTATTATATGACATCCCTCATCCCGGCCCCCAGCTCCCCCACCCATCAAACCCTTATAACACTAATACTACTCCCACCCCACCTCAACTTCCTCAATCCCCGTCCCACCTCTTTCCCACAAACAATCCCATCCTTGGTCGCCATCGCACCTGTCTCAACCCTTCCCACCTCCTTTCCAATCACATATCCAGCCGAAAAGCTAATAGCACTAAACAGCACCACAACGCCCGCGCTCACGACCCACGTCATCAATGTAGGTGAAACCTGAGGCTCGCGGTTGGGGCTATGGGCGCGGCGCTTCTTGCTTTGCGGGTCGGCCCTGTTTCTATCTTTGGACCTCGAGGCTTTCCGTTTACCTTTTCCACTACTACCAGAGAGGGAAGTGGCGGAGGGGCGGTGCCGGACAGAGGGGCGAGGTGGAAGTGCTGGCGCGGCAGGTGAAGTTGAGCCTGTGATGGCAGACTCGGGCACGAGGCGGAGGGTTGTGGGTTCAACGCGATTGGAAGCTCTGGGAGAATCTTGTTGGGTAGATGAGTTCTCGCGTTTTGGTAGTCCTCGGGCTGCTGCCGCGCAGGAGAGGAGGGTTGATAAGCTGGCGCGGAGAGCGGCGTCGTGATCGGCGGTGTGGGAGGGGGCGATCATGTTATAGGGCGTATGCGTGTTTCGAGATCGACTTGGATATGAGTGTGCTGGGCGTCGGTGCGGGGACGTTCTGCGAGCTGGGAAGTAGGATGTTCGTGTCTCGAGGGAACGAGCATGGCGTGTGGTGTAGGATTGTGGAGGGTGGGAGAAGGCGTTGGGTTGAGGGGTGAAGACTGGGTCGTCGGTAAGGACACCGAGAGCGGTGGAATTCTCGTCATCGTCATCGCCGTCGTCTTCAGCGTTGTTGGACGATGTCTCTTCTGACGCCAAGGAGGCGGGGACGGGGCTGATGCCTTCTGAATTGATATTGGGGTCGATAGCCTCGTTGGAGCTGGTCATGATGCGATCTGATTCGCTTTCACTCTCTTCGTATTCTTCTTGGCTGCTACCTGCAGCACTCGGGCTGCGTATCGGAGCACCTGGAGGGAGCGGTCCGTTCCGGTTGGACCGTCGTCTTCGGCGGCCGTGTTGGTCGAAGCGTAGTCGGAGGGCATTCGGATCGGTGTCATCAGCCGCGGTTGAAGATAAGGAGGAAGAGGAGGGTTGGGAGGATACTTCGATCCAAGATTCTGAGTAGCGATCGAATGAGTATATCGTAGCCATTTGTGCACGGTCAAAGCCACTGTTGATGCAAGGGGAAGGGGGCAAGATCGATCGATTGTGAACCGCGGAAGAGGAAGATACATACCATCTGATCTGAGCCTTCTGACGCCTGACAGTGACCTCGAGATCTGTGGGGACTGTTCCATCTGATTGGCTTGGCGTAGCGGAGGCCTATCGCGTGCCTGGGGTAGATGATGAGGACTCTGCTGCATGATTGATGGCGGTCGATTTCAATAGATCATGCCAAACGAGCAGCAACGGTCTGCTTCGTTTAATTCCTCTATGAGTGCTGGGATCTGGGTGAAGGCTGGTAGAGTGGGGGTTTCGTTGAGGTGCCCGCTCTCACACCGCGCTTTGTTCTTTCTTTAAATCATCGCTCGCAGCGCATTGTTCAAGCCAATCTCCAACGTCCTGCGTGGCGCAATCAAAACGTAGTCAATATACCAAGTAGGCTGGCAGCAGCGAGGTGTGGTGATGATTGTTCGTGTTAGGAGCTGAGGTTGTGGTTGATGATCTGCGGGCCAGATGACGCTTAGGACCCCTGTAGACCCTGAATTGTAACGAGCTGCGCCTTCCGCGAACCATCGCCAAACAAGGCAATCGAGATCTCAAGTCACTCTGTACGCACTCATGACGGACTGGGAAAATGGATCAGTGCACGATCCAAGTGGTACTGTTTGAATACCACGAAGGAAAGAGATGACCTCATCTAGCGGCCTTCTTCGGAGAGAAGCTGCGTACTTCCACGCATGGAAAACAAAAACAGGATATTGTATTGAGCGTGCATTGGGCATTCTGGAAGCGATTTCATATTTCTATTCGATCTGCATAAGTCTCGCCTCCGGATCATCCAGACATCGCCTGTCTGAAGTTGTATCCTAGCCAGTTGACGTTTGAGTAGCTAGTACACAAGGTATTGTACAGTGCAAGCTTGCTTGGTAGTCGTGTCGTGAATGAAAGAAACAGGAACTTTTGTAGAATCACGCATAACAAAGGAAAACGAATACCCTGGCATTCTGACCATCAACACTACCACACCTTCAGTCGAAGGTCTTCTTGGTCCCCTTATAATCACCGAAGCCTCCACGGTTGGTCGAGCCTCCGCGTCCACCACGTCCACGATCGAAGCCACCGCGGCCTCCACCACGTCCTCCACGGTCAAAGCCGCCACGACCACGTCCGCCGCCACGTCCGCCACGGTCACTGAAACCACCGCGACCACGGCCTCGTCCGCCAGGAGAGTCGTTGTTGCGAGGAGGACGAGGGGTGGAATAATCGAGACGAATGGGACGACCCAGGATCATGGCTCCAGTCATCTTGCCGAAAACTTCTTCGGCTTCTTCCACAGAGCCGAATTGTACGTAGCCGAAACCCTTGGGTGCGCCAGAATCCATGTCGGTGGGAAGACGAACGCCGAGAACATTGCCATGCTTGCCGAATTCCTCTCCAACAACATCTTCAGTTGCCTCGAAGGACAAATTGGCGACAAATATTGTCTCGGACTTTTCGCTGACGCTGTCGCCGTAAGACTTCTGGCGATCGGCGCCGCGAGGAGTGCTGCTGTCGGGCTTGGGTTTGGAGAAGTCGACGTTGATGGTGCGACCATCGAGCTGGGTTTGGTGCATGGCCTCTTGGGCTTTGACACCATCTTCGGCATTGACGAATTCGACATAGCCGAATCTATGATGGTATCAGTCCGTTGATTTGGGGAAAAAAAGTTTGAGCTCGACTTACCCTCGAGAGCGGCCGGTCTCACGATCGGTGACGATTCTCACACTAGCCAGTTCGCCGAATCCCTCAAATTCGCGTGTGAGCCATTCTTCGTCGACGTTCCATGATAGCTGCCCAACGAAAAGATTCTTCTTTGCGGCGTCATCATTTCCAGGATCGGTCTTGGCCTTCTTTGAGACGGGTGTGGCGTCAGCTTCGGCCTTACGCTTCTTGGGCGCAGGTGTCTCCTCCTCTTCCTCGTCATCATCCTCGTCAGAAGAGGAATCAGATGTCCCGGAAGAGGTAGCCTCACTGCCAGACTCCTCATCAGAGGTTGCCTAGGAGAGTCAGTATGTGATACATAATCAATGTCCTCAGGAATGATGCTTACCGCTTTGGGTGCAACCTTCTCAAGCTTGCCGTTTAGTTTCTTGGCATCAAGAGCGACAGGTGCCTCGACTTCCTCATCGCTATCTTCTTCGCTGGAGCCCTCACTAGTCCCCTCAGATGTTCCCTCGCTGTCAGGTTCTTCCTTTGCGCCTGCAACGGTCGCCTTGGCTGCTGCAGCTGGTGCAGGCTTGGGCTCGTCCTCCTCATCCTCCTGATCCTCGGAAGAATCGGAAGACTCGGAGCTCTCCTCGGCCTTGGCCGCTGCTTTCGCGACACCATTAGCCTTGACACCATTGGTCTTAGCAATTTTGGGGGATGGGGCCTCCTCGTCGCTGCTGGCAGAGCTTGCGTTGCTCGCTTCCTCGTCATCGCTCTCGCTCTCGCTCTCGCTGCTTGAGATGGTTGTAGGCTCCTTCTTGGTCTTCTTAGACTTCTTATCAGCTTTGTCAGCCTTGACGGCGACCTGCTTGGCCATCTCCTTGCTCTTGGACTTGGGAGTCTGAGATGGTTTAGTGACGGCGCCTTTTTTGACTGATGAAAGCGATTTGACCTCTACGTCCTTGCTGGACTTCTGTGCGGTCTTGTTCTTTGCCATTGCGATGACGTTGACTTTACTTCTGTAGGCGATGCCGATGTCAGCACGAGCAGTAAGGAGGACGACATAGTTAATAGTCGCTGCCATTTGCAGTAGGTAGTAGGTAATGCACTTACTACTACTGTCTTGATCTTGTTCGAGATTTTCCCTCGGTGTCAAAGACCCTCAGATGAAAATTCAGATCCTGAATTTGACAGTGCGGCGACCCTCTGATTGCTCGAAAGCTCACGGTAGATCTCCCTCAGGACAAGTGCGGGGTGCAGATGCCTCTTAAGTATCTCTCGGTACGTATGCTCAAGCCCACAGTATCGACGGGAATCGATATGCTCACGGTCTCTCACTGATCAACCCTCGGTCACAATCAAGTCGAACCCACTGATTCCTCTGAATGATCCCACTGAATGATGTGCGGTACAACTATGCCTCCGAATGTATATTCGAGAAAGGAACTTCTCTCTGTATGAAAATGTTGTGTTTACGGAAGAAGTTGCGGTGGAGGAGTTGAGCTGTGGAAATTTTCGTGCGGGAGGCGGGGAGCTCTTAGCGTGGGATTACTACTCTCGCTAAATTCAGCCTTATCAAGCCCTAGAAGATCGGGTGTCTTTTATACTAGATCGCCAATATGACCCCGTCCGCTGATCTCTATACTCTAGTACTATTCTATAGTAGTAGGAATTAGAGACGCGAGGAGTAAATAAATAAACTAATCTACTAAATTTAGATAAAAATAAAATATTACGACCGTTATATTTTTATTTTTCTATATATCTCTTTATCGTTAACTCTATCCCTTCCTCTCTTTCTTTATCTTTATATATTAACGTCGCTATTATCTCCGACCGACGTTATCGTTATTATAAATAAATTTAAGGACGTTGTTATCGCCCCCGATTACTTTTACCCCCGAAGTTAGAAATATTATTATAATATCCTAGATTTATAATTTTATTCTTATTATTATATTAATTAAATAGGAAGTAACTAACGCCGCTATATTAAAAATAATTATAGGAATCGCGATTTTATTAATAATCCCGTTTTTAGTAATAATCCCGTCTTTAATAATAACTTCGTCTTTAATAATTATCTCTCTTTTAATAATAATCCTACCTTTAGCGAAAACTAAAGAGGAGGACTATATATAAAAGTAGGATACTTATAAGAATCTCCTAGTTAAGCGGGAGTAAATAGAGGGAATAAATTATAAATAACCTCCGCTAGTTTAAAGCTACGCCGATTAACCGCTCTAATATAAAGATACTACCGGCGAGGAGTACTAGGATACTAAAAGCGAAGATAAAGTAATTTAATAGGATATTAAAGGCGACGACGAGGTAGTTTTATAGGAGGATAAAGAGTAGGGACTATAAAAGGGTAAAGTAATAAAAAAGTAAATAGAACGGGCGTTAGGCCTAGTTTTAGCGACAGCTATATAGAAATAATAGCGATAAATAACGATAGTAATATAAATTTTACTTTATTTCCGCATCAACTTTTTACCCATGGCGACAGCATACCCCCATGGCGTTATGGCGGAGCTCTCACCCCATAGCGATAGCATGCCCCCATGGCGATGCATAAACCTCAGAGCGACGCGTATGGTCCATAGCAACCGGTCTCCGGCTGTTACTATGGGCGTCACATACTAATTTCGGGAGAAAATTAGCTTGGGGGCATGCAGGAAGCTATTGCATACTAAAGACTAGCGGCCCCTTGGAAATAAAAACAACCGAAGATCGCGACTTCGAACGCGACGGATTTTGTTGTCCTCGAGTCCATCGTCCAGCGCAGGACTCTGCCTTGTCTGAATCAAAGCTCTCATCGCCATGGCTCCCCCTTCTTCGACTAACAAGCCTAAACGGAAAAAGAACATTGTCGCTCAAGCCAGCAACGAGCTCGTTCTGTCAGATTCAAAGACCGGCGCTGAGAGCCCAGCCTTTCCTTTGGTAGCCTTTCTCTGGCCGGCGAAAAAGAATGCTTCGCAATGGGTCATCTTACCATTGGTGCTCATGATAGTCGGCCTCTTTCGATGGTGTACAGGATTTTGGGGATACTCTGGTAGGGATGATGGAGCCCGCTCAGAGTACTCTGCTGATTTGAAACAGGATTCCAGACTCCCCCAATGCGTGGTGACTACGAAGCTCAAAGGCATTGGATGGAAATTACCACCCACCTGCCCATATCCCAATGGTACTTCTATGATCTCGAGTACTGGGGCTTGGACTATCCGCCTATGACAGCATACCATAGCTGGCTCATGGGAACGATTGGGTCTTTTATCGATCCATCATGGTTCTCTTTATACTCCTCTCGAGGCCTCGAGCAACAACTCTTGAAGGTCTACATGCGCGCGACAGTCGTCATCTCTGAATACTTCACGTATATACCTGCAGCTGTGATCCTGATCCGAAGGTTTTCATCGATACGAGGCGTCAACAAATGGGAAAGCTCTATAGCCTTAGTCGCTATACTGATGCAACCTGCAACCATACTCATTGACCACGGGCACTTCCAATACAACACCGTCATGCTTGGCTTCGTGCTGGCTAGCATGGGGTGCCTTTTCTCGGACCACCATGTATATGCCTGTGTCTTCTTCGTTTCCGGCCTATGCTACAAGCAAATGGCTCTCTACTACGCCCCGGCAATATTCGCCTATCTTCTCGGTGCCTGTCTCCTCCCCAACCTACACGTCGGCCGCTTTCTAGGCATCGCAACCGTCACACTCCTCTCCTTCGCGTTGATCTTCGCTCCACTACTCCTCGGCGCGCTTTACGACACGCACCGCGGCATCTCTGCCCCCCTTTCTACAAACGAACGCACAGTCAACTTTCTCTTCTCCCAAATCATACCCTACATCGACCCAAAATCAATAGTATACCCTCTCGCCCTTCAATTGACCCAGGCCATCCACCGCATCTTCCCCTTCGCGCGCGGCCTCTTCGAAGACAAAGTCGCAAACATCTGGTGCGCGATCCACACTCTGCACAAACTTCACACCTACCCGATACCACTTCTCCAGCGCGTTTCGCTTTCGGCTACGCTCATTGCTATACTGCCAGCATGTATGTCGATCTCGCTCTTTCCACGGAAAGAGCTACTGCCGTGGGCGATGGCGAGTTGTGCATGGGGTTTCTTCTTGTGTAGCTTTCAGGTACACGAGAAGAGTGTTCTATTGCCATTGCTGCCCATGACGATCTTACTGAGTGGTGAGAATGGTCTGGGTATCGAGATGAGAGCGTGGATCGGCTGGGCGAATATGCTGGGGGTGTGGACGATATTTCCACTGTTGAAGAGAGATGAGCTAAGAGTGCCATACTATGTATTGAGCCTCTTATGGGCGTACCTGATGGGCCTACCGCCGACGAGAGTGGATCTCTACTTTGGCACGCAGTCGGACAAGGGCGGGATGCGACTGCCCACCAAAGCCTTGCACCTAGCTTTCTACGCAGCAATGGTAGCTTGGCATTTGGTGGAAGCGTTTGTCGAGACCCCAGAAGGCAAGCCAGATTTGTGGGTCGTAGCCAATGTGTTCGTCGGCGCTGCAGGCTTTGGCGTATGCTATCTGTGGTGCACATGGCAATTGATCCTAAAGACAGAGATCCTTGACGAATGGTTTGGTTTCCGGGCTCATATGCAAGAGAAGACAGAGAAAGCTAGGGAGAACGCGGAGAAGGTTAAAGAGAAAGCGAAGGAGAAGCTCGCCCTACCTTCTACGACATCCAAGGGAACGCGAGCAACGCCGCCGAGAGAAGCGAAGAGTGCAAGAGGGCAGAAAAGGTCATAGCGATTTCGTTGGGTCTTGAGATACTCAGTTCGGTTTATACCAGTCCAGAGTTGCACTATGTACAGTAGCATCATACAACGTCTATTGAGCATCTACCCCCAGAGTGGAATTCTCTTCTACTGTTCCATGAAAATGCAACGAATCCTATGCTTACGGAACGCCAACCGTATGCTTGTCCTCGCTCCTATCATACAGCCTTCTTCTTCGCCCAGTGTTGCCCATCGCTTTTCTCGGTCTACTCAACCCATCACGGTATCGTAAACCCAAATCCCCTCATACAACTCCTATATTCATCCACTGTAGTCTGACATGCTTCTTGTGGATTGTCGGCGTTGCTAAAGAGCATGCACTCGTCGCGAGAGGCTTTTTCGTCTTTGCACACGCAGCATGGCTGTGACAATCCAATCAGCACATTTCCAGCCAACAGTACCAGACGAAGTGAAGTATTCGGGGCTTGCTGATCGATGTTACCTTCACTTTGGCAGCGGCTTCACCAGCGGGCTTGAGATCTGCGGACATATTTGCAGCAGTCGGCGGAGCTGTAGCAAGCCAAGGTATTAGCATCTGCTAGTTGCAATGGGTCACAGTATCAAGGACTAGCCGAAGCAGATCGGCCGGGATTGGGAGACGTACCAGGTGTAGCAGGCGAAAGCGTCGTCGATGGCGTTGCGGCAGTCGAGGGCTGTGGTGGCGGGTCGCCGTAGACCGCACCTTTCAATCTTGATATGAGATCCGACATTCTAGGAGTGATTGATGTAAATGTGATGCGTAGTCTTTGAGGATCAATTGTTTGCCTCGTCGGATTTCTAAGCGGAGTTAACATTGAGCTGGGCGTTGATTAAATTGGATAGCCCGAGTCGGCTTCGGGTCCTCTTATTATAAAACTCAGTAGAGGATATCTCTTGGCGGGACGTCGCTTGCACCAGTCCAGAAACCCGACTGCACGAGAATAAAGATAACTCAGTGATAACGTGTTCTACGATAGTTTACTCTATGACCGACTTATAGAAAGCCATCTGGAGTAGACTTTGTTCAGCGATATTATAATCGTAAAGGTCATCATCGTCGAGCTGGAGAGGCTTAAATTAAAGGCTGAAGCAAGCTCGAAATTCGATGTTGGACCCATAAGATTCCTTAGGCTCAAATAGGGATAGCGGTCCTTTCCAGGCTAGCTCGGTGCAGACTAGCATTGCCTTATCTTGGCGCTAAGGTCTCAGTGCAAGCGCGGACATACGCGCCGCACTAAGATCTAGAGAAAACGATTCATTGAGATAATAATTTTGCCGTTACCATGATTATGATAATATGAGCCAATCTAGTGCAGACCCATCACTACAATAAGCATTCGTAACGTACGTCAATTATCACTAGTTAATTCTGATCCCTATATTGCGTACAGTCCTGGAATTTTCAGCCAGCCACCAACAGTCAAGTTTCCCCTATTGCCACGAAGGCTTCTAGAACCTCTCACGCGATGTTCGTCGTCTGAGGTTAATATCTAGCTCTCAAACCATCTGTACCCTTCAATACATCTGTACCATATCATACCTGGCAAATCCTACCTTGCTCCAGCAGCGATAGCAATTGGTTGTCATGGTCGTTTCACACTCTTACAGCAGCATATTGGACTCACCAAATTGACTCAGCTCGGTTGCCAGGAGCTCGTGCAATACGGCTCTAGTTTCCGTGTTGGTGATGGAATGTGTGAGATCAAGAAGCAGGCATGAAGAAGAATGCAGACTATCGTTGGAGATAGCGACTGCACGAAGGTGTGAGAGTAGGGCGTAGTTAGTTACTCTCGCTGCCTACGATTCAATTGAGGTCAGCCACTTTCGATAAGGAGTGGACGTCACGCCAGCTGGCCGGGTAATGAAGTGTTGAACGGGAAGTTACGAGCGCAACATCCGCCGCTTGATTGTGCAAAGCGCATAAGTATGGCAAGATGCGAATCTAAGATGAGTACTATAACTGGATTTTTCCGTTGACATTTTGCTGTTTTGAAGACTGGGATTGGTGTTACCTTTTTGAGCTACAGCTGAATTTTTGGTGTTTTACGCGGGAATACCGCACTTGGTGTGGTTCACTATTTTCCAATGGTACTTCCTTCTTGTCCTTCTTAGGTGTAATTACGGGGCTTCTAAGCACGGGCTGTACCTTCTCCCGTTGAAAACTTGAACAGTCCACATTCTCTAATTTCGACAGTTTCCGTGCGAAATCTTAGAATTATAATAGTTCTGGTTAAATACGCTCCTCGTTGTTTGGAACTGATCTGGCCGTTCCTTAGATGTTCGTGTGCCACCAATGGGATATCGAGGCTGACGAATTCTAGAATGCTCACTTGTAGCTTCAAAAGATCTCAAAATTCGGCAATGATTCAACGACAAGTAGGATGATCGAGTCAAACCAGGAAAATTACTTGAATGTCTGCGAAATTTTTCGTCTCTTCTTTCTTACAGGCGTTCCAGCCACAGCTTGAGCTTGTCTTGCGCCACGGAAACCCCAACCTTCGCTCATATCCTCTCAAAATAATTGAGCATGATATGGCCTATATGAGCGTCACAAGATAGAACTTTTATCTACGTAAGTGTCTCATGCAGGCTTTGCTAACATGGAACTTCAACTCACTGGCGTTGCTGGCAGCCAGCGTGGGAATGGATAGATCACGTTCTTGCTTTGCACTTCGAGCAATCTAGGCGGCAGTGAGACTTGCCATCCCCGCCGCTCCAATTATATTGAATGCTTTGACGTATGCAACCTCTTCAGGCGAGATATCGAGGCCATCGAGATGTTAGACAAGCTACGTAAGCTCAAAGACCCGAGATTACGGGCCATGATTTTGCAAATTATCTGGATGGGTGGGTGGGTCGGCAGGGGATGATCATCCGAAGGTGTTGGCGGAGCAGAGGCGAGAGGTTTGGGTTGAGAGGTTTATGAAGAGGCGTGCGCTTTGATTTGGTTGGCGTTATTGGGTAGTGAAGGAATTTCCAGAGCACAATATTTGAGGAACTCAGCGTTAGCAGAACCATTTTTCACTCACTGTATCTGTGAACATCAAATGACGGAATGACTTTCTAAAGAGCGCGAAGTCGTCGTCGCTGACAGTAATAAGAGCGGGATTACTGCCATCTTAGCGCTTGAATATTCTGTCAACAGAGCGAGAATTCGTACTCTCTGACAGCGACAAGAGCATGGCCACTGTGCTCTTAAATTCCCATAGAGCACGATAGAAGTTGAATGTCTTACCACAAGCGAGAAACGGTCCTCTCTGGTTGAGATGTGAGCCTGATCACTGCGCCCTTATATGTCATTGAAGCATGACTTCCGTGCAACATGACCTCGACGGCAAAACCTTCGGGGCGCTTTTAATATCGAATTCACGCAGCAAACTCGATATTATCGTAATCAAAAGCGTTGATGAACATTGTACAACATCCAACCTTCTCTCTCTCTCCAATTCCCGTCTCACCGCTGAACACCCTCCCCAAACAACTCTCCCCTCCCCGCCGTCGCCGATGTCGGCAATTCCTTAGCAGTCTCCTCATCCGGCATCTCATGCCAGTGTTTCTGACCCCCATTCCCATTGCCTGCATACCCATATCCAGGCCCCTCAACCTTCCCAACCCCCTGCCCAACACCCTGCCTCAAATCACGATTCGACCTCCTCTCTTTCGACCAAAGAAACAGCACAGCCCCCAACGCAGCAAGCAGCGGCACCCCGACCCCCAATCCCACCCCAAGCCCAACTTTCGTCGCATCATCATTCTTAGGCGCAGGACAAGAGCTAGCAGCGGCTGAATGCGTCCCATTCTTACCCGGCAGCGCAGATCCAGTAGGGAAACTCCCCCCCGTCTTCCCCGTCTTCGGATCCGCAAATTGAACGAGTGTAAAACCCGGCGCCCACGCGGAACCATTGTAGATATCGCCGGCTACTTCGGTGCCGTTGAAGGTCGAGACTGAGGGGTCTGAGCAGCAGGAGGTGATGTTGCCGCCTTTTGAACAGCACCATTTTTCGTTGCTGCAGCGGTAGAGTGTGTTGGGTCCTTGTGATTTGTATGCTGTGAGAGTCAGGGTTAGTAGGGTGTGTTGTATGGGTGGGGGGGGGGCTGTGTGGGGTGGCGTACATTTGGGACAGGATTGGAAGCAGTTGGGGTCTTTCCAGCTGCTGTCGGTGCAGGCGCCTGTGTAGGTCGAGCCGTCGTATCTCATGAAGCAGAGGCCTGATGTCTGGAATTGGTCTGTGTTGGCGTAGTTTCGTTGCGATTGCATTGCTCACGATGCGGCTCCTATGGCCGTTTCGAGCAAAGGCTTTGAGGGGATAGTACTTACGAGGCAAGCGTCTCCTCCGGCGCAGCAATTTGTCGCGCTGGCGGTGGTATTGCACGGAGAGTACCCTTCGGAAGGACTACCGTCGGTCCAGAAGCATGTTTGTGCGTGTATTGTCGAAATGTTAAATGCAGTGATAACTAAGCAGCTTACAGTAAGTCTTCCTGAAAGATAATGCATTTTTCTAACTGTATCGATGCAGTCTTCTGCAAAAACTCATTGAAACAGCATTCGATGGTGAAAACAAAAAACATCACAAAAAGAATGGAAGTAGGATCCTGCGCCCACGTTTCGCTGTGCCCGAAGGATTGCAGGCTCAAACCAATCAGCTATAAGCGAGAGGTTTCGCTTAGCCTCAACTCTATCCAGCGTGTTCAAAATCAATGCGAATTCTTGGCAATGTCGATCCATACCTGATCCAAAAATCAAATAAGTAATCATCACCCTTACCTGAATATTTTGTATGTATGAAAGGTAGATATGATTACTACGATAATAACGGCCTATAAGATATAAATATTAGTCCAAAGGGTTAGTAAACTATAATAGATAGAAGAAATCCTATAAAAAACGACTCTTATAAGTAATACTGCGATAGATATTATAGATTTCTAAATTAACGAAAACGGCCCGCATTAAATAATATATATAGAATTTTTAGAGTTTTATGTCGCGATTCTAAATATACTATAATAAATTAGATAAGTACGTTATTCGTTGAGATAAGTATGTTTGAACCTTTAGATCTTTGTGTGTGGCATGGATCGATATTGCCAAGAATTCGCATTGATTTTGAATACGCTCAATGCAGCGCTAAATAGGAGAGAATGATCTGAAACCCTACTGAAGCCCCGTACAGCGGCCGCATTTCCAAAATTCGGTTTCATGTAGAAAATGAACGATGCGAGAGGATCTTCAGTAATCAGTACACTATCACCTCGATTCCAGCGCAATGAGACGCGAGATCTTCAAATTGGAAATTGATTGTCGCGCTTCGTTCAGAGATCAAATGTCGAGGAACGCGCATTGCTGATGATGCCGTCTGGTATCGAGAGCTGGTCTTGAAGCCTGTGAGTGAAGGAAATCCAGTTAATTAGAGAACCTTAGAACAAAGGATTAAAGGATTTGGAGAAGAGTATCCGCATAGCGAGCTGTCATCTGCGCTAGCAGGAATCCAATGCGATGAAGTCAGATACATGGCAGCTTCCCGTAAAGCTGCAACGTCCCCAGAAATTCGTAGATCGAGGGCTCAAAAACGCAGGAGAACATAGAGAGCACCCCGGTTGGCTCGAAAACAGCCAACAGCTTGCACGATTTGAAGACAAGCAGATCTGGTGTTGGCTGTTTGTGAACACACGCCAGCCTTCAGAAAACGCAGTCACAGTAAAGCATAGGCTCGTATTGGAGGGCAATGGTGTTGCGTGCTAATCCAACCAAGTAGTATCCAATTCCTCCAAGAACTTCATATCAACATTCACAAAGCTATTCCACAAATCCACCTCCAATCTCCACGGCTCCATCTGAATGACAAAGGTCGTCGCAGTGGCATATTTCTCCAAATCCTCCTCATCAGTACCCATAACAAGATACAGATTCCTCTTCACAATCACTCTTTTCCCAAGCAGATGCTTGAAGGGCAGTACTCTCAATCGCGCAGAGTGGTGCATACTCGTCTCCGAGCCTGGCATGTCTTTGGGCAGGAAGTTCCATTCCCACGCGCGGCCCAAGGCGTCTGTGAAGGAGCTGAGGTCGCGATTTTCGAGTCCAACCATTAGAGGATAGAAGTGTGGAGCTGACCAAAGGCGTAAAAGAGCGAAGCGAGCGTTTGGGCTGCCCTTAGCGAATCTGCGGGCTGAAGAGAGCAGGTACTCGAGGGATGGCGGATGTTCGACTTCCCGGCCGAATTTGATGTCGCCCATAATCCGGAGATCAATGTAGAGGTCCCGGTCGCGGCCAGTCTCCGCAACAGCCATAGCACGGCCGGGGGTTTCGAAGTCGTAATGATTGCCAATGATGCCTGCTTTGTAGAGTTTAGCGATTATAGGTCGGATGGCAGTGTCCCATTCCATTGGCCAGGGGTCATCTCTATCGTGGCAGTCCCAGTAAGCATCATGATCTTCGAAGAACCTTTTGGCCTTGTATTTGTTGCTGGTGTGCGGTCGCCCGCACGGGATCTTGTGGGCACGTTCTGCTTGCTTGAGAAGCAGGGAATCTTTGTGCAGGTTACCGTACTCGGACTCGACAAATTTCGGATCGAAGAACAAGCCTATCATAGCACGGGCATTGCAGATATCTGCAACGACACGGCGATTGCGGTGGGGATGTACATCCAAGAATTGGAGGGTCTGAACCCAAGAGAGATGGGTGTCTAGCGAATTTTGATACTTGCTCATCTGCTTGACAATGATGCCGGCTTCTCCGCGTCTCTCTTGCGAGCCTGGCTCAAGATCGCCTGCGTGCCAGCTTCTTTTGAAGGCTATGACGCTGTCAGTTGGATCCAGTCTTTACGTGGTAGGGTCCTTACCCTTCGACTTTTCACGATCCATGAATGTCCAGAACTCGGACTCTACATTCTCACCATACCCTGGCGGCGACTTCCACTTGTTTAGAACTGCTAAGTCTTTTTGTAGTGGTTCTGGGAGAATGGAAGTGCACTTTAAAGGGTCTTTTGAGGGAGTATCTACGCCACCTGGCACAATTTGGAGTCAGCATTACTTCTTTGAGGCGGAACATTGAATTGCAAGACATGTCCTGGGAATAAGAGTCCCACGATTCCACTCTAAAGCTATGTCTAGATAATAAAAAAAGGGTATCAAACAGAAAAGAAAGACGTTGAAAGGTTGCTTACCTTGGCGGTCTTCCGAAATTGTTTCTTCGGTATCGTCTTCCTCATCAGCCTCGTCTTCCTCTTCGGTCTCTTCCGAGTGACTCTCGGTCCCCAAGAGAAGTCCGTCATCTTCCTCGGACGACTCGTCGTCATCCGATTCCTCATCGGTGTCTGGATCATTGATAAATCGCACCCAGTCAGGTCCGCTGCTGAGGAAGCCGTTCAGCTCGGTCCTGGTCCCCTTGTAAAGAGCCACGGCAGCCTTGCCCGAGAGTTCTTCTGGAAAGAGAACAGCATCCTCCAGCATGTCCGCTTTATTGTAGAATTTACTCTTATCCGGATCATCGATTATCTGGGATTTGAGCGTTGTACCATCGGGATTCAGCACACAACCACGACCACGCCTAATCTCGTCCCAGATGCTTTTCACGTCTTCCCCAGGCTTGATATCGCGAGTCCTAAAGGTGACCGGATCACGAGTTATCGTCTTGAGAGTGGAAGCCGCCGGATTATAGAAGTCTTGCATTGAACAGAAGCGATGTGCTTTTACCAGTGTCTGAGTCCATTAGGACTTTGAACGTGCAAGACGAGGGAGCTAAATACTTACTTCGTGGATGGTATTGTACAAATTTGGGAATGGTCGCCCAGGTATCAGATCCCACATGTACAGATCATAGTAGTCATTGAATCCAAAGTGCCATTGACGGTAATCTTCCATTTTCTGGAAAAAATCCTCGTCTATCGGCCTTAGAATTGTCCACTCGTTCTTGGAAGCTCTTCCTATTCCACGCTTCACACGTGTAAGCCAAAGTTCTTCTCTTGGGGGCTGGAAGAGAATTCGGCTGGTCTTCGCATCTCGGATCACGACCACTATAGACGACGATTTCATCGCGATATATTGGCAGAAACGGCGCATTACGGGATCGTTCCGGTTGATGTTGGCGCACATGAAGTTTCTCTGTTCCATGATGTCGTGCGCTCGCCGGGTTTTTCCACGAGATGAGCCTATTACATGGCTCGAGGTCATATTGGGTGCCTCCTCAAACTGTTGGTAAGGTATGAGACCCTAGAGAGACAAAATCAGCAAAGTTAAAAGGCCAGAACTGTCAAGGATTACCAATTGAAGAAGCTGTTGTCTCGAACGATTTCCCTTCCAGATCAACCAATTAGCCGCCGGAAAATACTGAAAATTTGCGAGGATATTCAGATCAAAGAACTCATCCCATTGTCGGCATAGCTTGATGACATCATGAAGCTGGCTATCCTTCACGAGCAGACAGAATTGAAGCCAACCGCCCCGACTAATCGCCCTTTCGCTTGGGTAGTTATAGATGTATCTTCCGCAGATCCTGACCCTCATCTTCCTCGACTTGAACTTGCCTTGGTCGTCGACGTCTCCGAAATCGATAAGAGTTTTTCCCATTTCCCCTTCCGGCGTTTCGGAAATGCCAGATTGCTCGACGAGGCTCTGTCTTTCTCGCTTTGCTATTTTCGTCTGCCTCTCTCTCTGTGGCGCCCAATTTCTGGAATGGGCATGCAATTTCTTGAGCTCAGTGCCTTTCAAACCGGCCTTCCTTTGTCTGGACATAGTCTCCTTGCCTTTTGCCTCATCGTCATAGTCGTCATCGTCGTCGCCATCGTCGTCGTCATCGTAGTGATCGTCTTCTTCTTCTTGCTCCTCACCTCGGCTGAGATCGGCACACGCATCACGAATTTCTTGTAATCCTGGGTTGTCCATCTTGAGGGCTAGATCCCGCAAATCATTGTCAGTGACATCGCTGTTGTTCAGGAACTCCTCGACACTGTTGGCCTGGATGGCTGCTGGTAGGACCGTCGCATGGGACAGTAGCAGTCGACAGAATAAAAAATGCTTGATCTCAGCCATAGCTTCGAGCACTTCGTCGATCTCTTCATCAGGAAAGGGGGCGGTTTTGTCCTTCAGCTCCACAGGGTTGTCGATGGTACCTGCAACATGCATACCCGATCCGTAATGGACCTTGATCCCTTCTTTTAGGCGCCTGCGTACTTGTGATCTTGTGTCATGAGCAGCCTTGCTGGATAATGCTGGCCCACTCGAACCGTTGGTGGCAGCCTTCTGTTTTGGCTTCTTGGACTTGCCAGAGGATTTGGGCACATTTGCCGTGCTTGAGCTTCCAGATTCGGCTCCACCATTGGATGCAGGGTTCTTCAGAGTGGTTCCCTCGCCATCGATTACAGAGTCCGTCATAAACAAAATGTGCTTGATGAGGTCGATGTAATTGCCTCGCTCGACCTCGATAACGTCCTCGATAGGATCCCATTCGGCTTCTTGCTCTTCACGGGACAATCTTTCCTGGTATGCCACCTCCAAATAAGTCTCTTGGCGTTTGAGGTCCTCCTTGGCTCTCAAATCCCGCCTGCGAGATTGTACCTCCTCCATATGCCGCCTGAAGAGAGCAGCTTCTTTCTTGACTTTCTTTTTTTCATTCTCACGCTGCTGCTCCTCGGTATCTTGGCATTCACGAACCCATTTGAACCATTTCGCCTTCTCGTACAGGATCTCGCCTGTCCGGCGCTCGAGACGCTCTAGTACGCGAATGACCACATTACGGCGACTGCTTAGGATGTCTAGATAGCTTTGGTGACCGTAATCGCAATTCATAGAGTAGAAATGGGTATGATGCAATTTTCTGGCGCGTATCACACGATCTAGGAGTCTAAATTTCAAGAAGAGATGGTCATACAGCTCATGCAGTACATCTTCTGAGTTGATATCTGCGAATGTTTGGTTGGCCAATGCGATTTTGCTTGTGGCAAGGTAGCTGTGTGGTGCCTCTTCCAGAGCATCGAGTCCCGCGTTACGGTTCTTGTAACCTCTATAGAGACCTATTTTCGATGAGTAACAGCGACATGAGAGCGAACAAAGATACCCCTACCTTGACATTGTCGAGAGTGATAGGTGCAGAAGAGACCATTAAGAGATGTAGCTGCATCCTCACACCGCTTCTCGTCGGACAAATTCAACGCAGTGCATTGGTGCGCCATTGATACCCGTCAGCTCGCCTGAGCGATGACCATGGAATATGCGGATCCTCTTTCAGTGTATGATATACGTCAATCCAAGATCACCCGTAAAGTGATGAGTGTATACGCAGGGAAGATATTATAATTTGGACGTGTTTGGAAAATCGCCTAGTCTGTGTACAGGTGAATTACCTCTTAAGGTAAAGCGTGCCGTATCCGGCTAGCCTACCCCTCGCCGCTCTTTACTTCCTACTGCCCTCTCCTAGACTTTTGGCTACTATTATAACTTTTAGATACTTTCTCCTCGTTAATTTAAATACGCCTCCGTGTCCTACTCTTTTTATAACTTTATTAATATTTTTATCTACATCGGCAAATCTTAAAAGTAAAGGTTAGTATACTTTAAGCGCTATCAGCCCTGTTAGAAAGCCGTCTACGGGATTACGCTGAAACTCCATATTAAATGCCGACCCGAGGTTTAGCAGGATCAGTAAGTCAGGGGTCCGGGCAGGGTCCTGTCAGCAAATAGTACTTGCTATCAGCAGGTTCAGTAACTCGATAAATAGTTAGCAACTCAAATATCAGACGAAGAGGCCCATTACATGCCCTATAGTATGCGCATGCCATTGAATGGCATGCGAATGGCATGCGCAAAAGTATCCTGAATAGCATGCGATGTGCGCCCCCCGCAGCAGCCCCTAAAACATCAGACGAAAGCCCCCCATGGCATGCTCAATCATGAAGGCATGCGCCATGGTATGCGACATGCCCTGGTATTCATGTGCGCGCTTTCCCCGAATATGCCCGGGTAGGGCCCCCGCGAGAACTTTCGCCAAAACTTATTATTCCGGGCCCGGTAGGTCGCTAGCGTTAATAGTTATCGCTAAAGGTCGCTGCCGTCAATAGTATCGATTATAGAACTTTATTTATTTCAGCCCTATAATAGGGCTGAGCTACTGTTAGTATATTAACGATATATATAAATTACTAAAGTTATTAATCCTACTAAAATTAACTCTAAATTATTAAATTTATTAAAAATTACTTATCTAGACCCTCGATTTATTAAATTTATTAATAGGATACTAGTAGCTCTATTCGTAAATTAAAACTACTAGTAATATTTTATTAATAACTTTTATATAGAAAAATTACTAATAAGATATTACTAGCTCTATCCGCGCGGGCGGTAATTTAAATTTTAATAAAAGTTTTTAATTTATTAATATATACCGGTCTATTATTAGACTCTTTAAAAAAGAGTTATACCGAGATATAAATATTACGAAATACTAAATCTTATATTTAATCGGGTCTAGCGCGGTCTTAATATTAATTATATACTAGTTTATAACTCTATATATTTAAAAGAATAAATTTATTATTAATAAATTAAATTATAATTATTCTATTTATAATCTAATTCTTAACTATATAGTTTATTCTTTAATAATAAAATAATCTCCGATTTCTATATAAATTTTAATTTTATCTCTTTCTATTTTTCTTCTTTTTTTACTTTTACCCGTTATATTTCTTTTTAACTCTAATTAATATTTATTTATTTATTAATTTTGGATTTACCTTCGTTCTACTATTTTACTCGATATTAATATAAGTATTTAATTTTTAAAAACGCGTACTCTACGCTAAAATATTAATTAATAATTAAGAGTAACGACGAATAAAACGATTTCAATATTAAAATAAAAATCTCTAATATATATTTCCTAGAATTAAAGAGAGTTAAAAAAACTTAATATTAAAGAGATATAACGAGATTTAAAAGACACTACTCTTATTATTTAAAAAATAATCTAATAGAGGTAGAGATTATTTATTTCAAATTATTCGTTTTTTAAATTTTCTTTATAAATATTAATTATTAAAATTAACTCCGTTTACTCTTTTTTTATATTAAATACTATTATTCTATATATAAAAATTATTCAAAGTTACTAAACTTATTTATATATAAATTTATATATAGTATTTAAAATTAAGAGTTTTAAAAAAGTTAAATACGAAGCTCTTATTTATTAAAAAATATATTATATATATAATAGAAGAAAATTGTATTAAATTATATATTTTATATATTTACTCCTCTAAATTAATAAGTATAATAAATATAGTAAATATTCTCTATAGTATTACTAGTCCGCGTAAATTTTATTATTAATATAATATAATATTATTTCCCTCTCCGTTAAATTTTCGTTCCGAGAATATTTTACTTTTTTATTATACTATTTTATCGAGTCAATTTTCATAATATAATACTTTTTTTTAAAGAATTATTGAATAATTTAGAAGATATTAACCTCGTAATATATCTTTATTAAAATTATATAAAGGGTTCGAAAAGTTATTTAATTAAAGAATTATTCAAGAAATATATGAAATATATTTATTTAAAACGAGATTACGATCTCGTTATTTCGTTATTAATACTACGCAGAATTCGTAATAATTATTTAATAATAAGAAAAAAAGTTTATAAAGCCCGTATAATATTAACCGAGTAATACGGGAAAAAATCCGTTTTAAATTAATTATTAAAATTCTTAACAAATAAGGAAGAAGGATTAATAATAATAAAATAAATAAATATCGCGGAGTTAAAAGAGGAGGAGAGAATAATATTTATTATTATTAATTCAAAGAACTTCTTTATTAATATCTCTTCCGAGTAATTTTAATTATTTATTAAATTTAATTAGTCGGGCGTTATTTATTCTTTTTTTAATTTTAATAAATCTATTTAAGGAGTTATTAATAATTTATAAAATAAACTTTAAATTTTTATATATTTTCAAAGTTATTATATCCTTCTTATTTAATAAAATATTTTTAATTTTAATAATCGAACTTTAAAATCTTTTTAACCTCGATTTCTTTTACTTTTTAATATAAATATAAAAAGTATTTTATAAAGATATTAAAAAGTCTATTACCTCTAATAAAAAGATATAAAATATAAAATATATTTTAATATTAACTAGAAAATTAAATTTATAATTATTCAATTCTTTAACTTTTTTTTATCGAAAATAATCCGATTTTATATAGTTAATCTTTTTATTAGAAAGTATATCTCATCCCTTTTTTAAATTAAAGATACTATTTTCGATAACGATTTATTATTATTTTTATCTAAATATTAATCTTCTTAATTTAGGTTTATATTTAAATTAAAGTTTTTTACGTATTTAATTCTTATCTTAATTTTAAGAATAAATTAATATATTTATTATAATTTATAAAAAACGATATAAATTCGTTATATTAAACTAGTCGTTATTAATAGATACTTTATTTAGTTATTTTATTTCTTTATAATATAATATTATAAATAGGTTTTTATTTATTTATTTATTTATTTATTTATTTATTTATTTATTTATTTATTTATTTATTTATTTATTTATTTATTTATTTATTTATTTATTTATTTATTTATTTATTTATTTATTTATTTATTTATAAATTATATATTACCGAAGTCCGAAACTTAGTTTTAATAGCGTTAATTAAAATCTTTTAATAATTTAAAATCAATTTTTTATCTCCGTTAAAAGTAATTTAATTCTAGAATCCTATAATCTCGAATTAAATAATTTAATAATATAAAGTTAATATACTCCGTTTTATAAATTTTCTTTACTAGTATTATTATTATATATTTATTAAATCTATTATAAATAATTATAATCGAGTTAAAAAAATTCGTTATTACTAGATATATTAATTTTAGTAATTTAATAACGAAGTATATTATAATATATTACGAACGTTATATAGTATTAGGTTTACTTTATTAAAGGTAGAATAAATACCTTTAACGAGACTATTTACTATATTTACTAAGTAAATAGAGTAAATATACTATTATTTACTATATTTACCGAGTAAATAAAGTAAGTATATAGCTCTAAATATAATTTCCTTTTATTATATAGATTATATATTTTCTTAATAGATAGGAGCTTCGTATTTAACTTCCTTTAAAACTTTTAATTATAAATTCTAAATATAGATATTTATTAAATTATTAATTAAATTTATTAAATCTATTTAGTTATATTTAACTACTTATATAAAATCTATTATTTATTAATTCTTAATACTCCTCTTTAAAAGAACTAATCTAGGTTCTATTAATATTATATTATAATATCGAACGGAGAGCCTTAATACTTTAAGTACTTTTAGGATAAATATTTTAAAATTATAAAAGACTTTAGTTTTAAATATCTAAAACGGTACCCGAAGACGTAATACTATAGAAGACGGGGACCGGTTTAAGGTCTCCCGCCTAGATTAATATTATAGAGAGCGTAAGAAACTTAATAATTAATTTATTTAACTTTAATTATTCTTCGCCTTTAATAAGAAGATAATACTAGTTAATAAATAAACGACTTTTACTATTATCTATATAAAAGGCGATATATAGAAATAAGTTAAATTATTTTTAAGATATTATATAGAAGGCTTAAACGACTCCGATAATTCGAATATAAAATTATAAATAAAGAACTTCTCTCGCTTCTAAATTAAAATTCGTCGTATATTTAGACTTTCTAATAAGAGTAATATAATAATTCGTATTATCTTATATTTAATATAACGGAAATCGGTATCCGATTATTCGGTACGATTTAAATACTATATAATATTAACGGTTTAAAACGATATTACTTTTATAATAATATATTGATAAGAACTTAGAGATAATATTAAAAAAGAATATATATAAATAAAAACTAGTATTAAAGACCTCGATATACTTATAAAATAAATAATTAAGATCGACGATAAACTATATAAATATATAATAGAGAAATACTATAACGGAGGAATTAACTAATAAAGATACTTAGGAGTTTATAGTAATAAATATATTTTAACTAGTCGTTACTACCGCGAGAGACTTAACCCGTATAATTATATATTAATAAAACTCGATTTTACTAAAAAGAGATCTATAAAAGAATTTTAGAAAAAGAGTAAATAATAATATAAAGGAAAAATAATAATAAATTATTATAATTATAATAAGCCGGGCTATATTACTAGGAACTATTATTCGAAAAATATAATAAATCGATAATAATTAAATGTATTTAAGAAAGAGATATCGTATAATATAATTAGATCTCTAAAAGATTTAATATAAGACGACTCTAAATTTAACGGCCTATTAAAGAAATAAAGAGATATTAAAGAGGAGATCGCCTAGAGAATTTAAAAACTCGAAGAACTAAATAATAATAATAATAATAAAACTCTAAAGAAGGATTTAAAGGAAGGATAGAAATAAGAATAAAATATAATAAATTCTAAAGAATAACTTCGGTTAATAGGTTACCTTAATAACTCTAAAACCTAATCTATCGTATTAAAAGAAAAGCTCGAGGATAATAAAAAAGAAAAAAAATAACTCTTTAGAACTAATTATACTTATAACGAGTATTATCTATAATATAGGGAGATATATTAGTTAGTATATATAAACGAATATTATAAATATTATTACAATAATTTAAAAGAGCGAAAGTATATTACGAAACTAGGATATAATTATAATTAATAGAATAATTACGTAAAAAATAACTATCTATAGTACCTAGTTAAGAAAAGAAAAAATTAGATCTTCCTAGGTTATAATAAAAACTAGTAATTATAATTATAAAACTAGGTAAAATATAATAAAGAACGAAAATACTATAACTAAAATAAATAATATTATTATTTAGTCGAAGAATATAAGATATACTTTAATTCTAAAAAGTACTACGGATTTTTATCTTCGTCGGGAAAAGACTAGTCTCTTATATTAAAAGGAAATATAAAGAGATTAATATATTAAGTCTAGAATAATATTTATATTTAACTTAATACGGTATATATATATAAATATCGGTAAAAGTCAACGGATATAAAGTCGTTATAATAATAAATTTAAAAGTAATTAATAATTTTATATCTTAGATAGTAGTTTAAATAACTAACCTATTAACTAAAAAAAAGAATAATATAAACTTTAATTAACCGACGAGTTAAAGTTATTAATAAGAAGAGTAGATAAAGAAATATTCCCGCTATTAATTATTATTTAATACTACTATAAGGAAATTACCTTCGATATAATAAAAATAATTATTTACTATATTATTCTAAGGATACCTTAGTTAAAGAAATATAATTTAATAATTAATTAGAAGAGAGGAGTATTTATATTTCCGCGTATTAAAGATATTATTAATATAATATTTATATATTTATAAAGAATATTTATAAATAAAAAAACGAATTATAACCCGGTCGAAATTTATAATATTTTATTTTCGAAGGAAAATAACTTTATACAAGGATCTAACTCGATATATATTAACTAAAGAAGTTAATAAAGTAAATAAATTAAAATTCCTAAAGAAAAAAACGAACTTTCTAATATCCCTAAAAAGTATTAATAATAAAAGTATATCTTTTAAGAAAAGATAACTATAAAAGTATTATTTAAATCGGTAAGTCCGGAAAAATAGTTTTGTATTATCGCTACTTAATCGGTACAGAATGCGTATTCTGTAGCCTTAGTAAGTCTTGGCGCCGAGATTTTAAAGTTAGAGTTAAGGTCTACGCGGGAGAGCTAAACTTAATCTTGAATATAACTTTATAACCCTATAGGGTAAGGCTAGTAAAAAATCTAATTAAAAATTCGGAATCTAGGCTAAAAATAGACTTAGTAAGATATTTATATTCTTATATAGGGGCCCTAGTCTAAATACTATTAAAAGTCAAAGTCCAAAAAAAAAGTTATAGAATTACTATATTTTCGCTGTATTTTCGGTACATAATATACTTAGAATACGGGATATAAATAGATACGTATTTCTAGTATTTTACGTATTTTCGGTATAAAATATATAGAAATCGGGGTTTCCCAAGTTACCGATATAAATATTAATTATAAAATTATAAAATCGAACTCGAACTAGGTAAATAACTAATATTTAGATCTATTTATACTTTATCTAAGAAAGAACTCGGAGTATTTCGCGGGTATATCGATAAAAATCTTAAAAAAGGATTTATTTAAAAATCTAAATTACTAGTACTACGCTACGGAATAGGGAAGGGAATTTTAACTTTTTCGAAAATCGAGGAAGAGAATTCAAAAAATTAGGATAAATATTAATATAAAAAAAATTCTCTTCCTTAAAGAAGGGAAGAGAATAGAGTTAAAAAGGCCGATTCTCTTCCTTATTCCGCAGCGTAACTAGTAGATTATTTAATCCTCTTCGTAATAAAGAAAAATAAAAGTTTATAACTATATATAAACTACCGAAAATTAAATAATATTATAGTAAAGAATCGGTACCCTTTATTAAATATTAGTAAATTATAGGATCGATTTATAATAATAAAAATCTTTACGCGACTAGATCTTCGAGGCGCGTATAATTTAATTCGGATAAAAAAAGGCGAAGAGTAGAAAACTACCTTTAAAATTAAATATAATTACTACGAATATTTAATAATATCCTTCGAATTTATTAATAGACTAGTAATCTATTAAATATTAATTAATAATATTATATAAATATATTTAAATATAACGGTAATTATATACCTCGATAATATTTTAATCTACTCTACTAATAAGGAAGAATATATCTAATATATATAAAATATCCTAATCTATTTATTATTAACTAGATTTCTCTTTAAATTAAAAAAATACGAATTCTATAAAGAATCGGTGGAATTCTTTAAATTTATAGTTAGTATTAAAGATATTTATATAAACCCCGAAAAAATTAAGAGTATTAAAGAATAGCCTATACTATATAATATTAAGATAGTATAAAATTTCTTAGGATTTACGAACTTTAATAGGAGGTTTATTAAAGATTACTCTAAAAAAACTTTACTACTAATAGATATTATAAAGAAAGATATTACTTTTTAATAAAGAAAAGAGTAATAATAATCTTTCGAAGCGCTTAAAGAGATTTATAAGAAACTACTAATATAATATTCCTTCTAAAGTAATAAACTAGCTCGAATCGAAACTAATATTTCCGACTTTATAATAAGAGTTTATATACTTTAATAAAGAGATAATAAATAGTACCCTATTATATACTATTTATAAAAGATATTATTAATAGAATAGAACTATAATAATTATAATAAGGAATTACTAGTAGTAGTATTAGCGCTAGAATAATAAAAGATATATATAGAAAACTATTTAAACCTTACTATCTTTATAAATTTGACAAGGGGTTAATATAATAATATATAGTATAAAAGATATTAATTATTCTATAGAGGATTTGGCTCTAATATATTAGAATCCTAGAGTTAACTTAGTCCCGATAAGGTTAGCGGTAGGGCTTAGCCCGCCGTTTTAATAAATATTTATAATAATACTTTTATTAAAGTCTACCCCGTGATAGATCACTTAATTTAAAAGAAAGAAGTTAACGCCCTCGTTAATACGCTTATATAAATAATAACGTAAATAGCGTTTATATATAAAAGTAAATAAATAAATAATATATATTCCAAATTATCGACCGATTACGGGTAGGCTTGTAGAGCCTTAAAGTTTAATATAAAGCCGTAAAGCTTAGTATTAAAATCGCGATAACAAGGTAAAGCGATAGGGCGGTATAAAGATAATATAAGTAACTAACGATAGGAGCTATAATATTAATGAAATAGAGGCGTATATATATAGCGTTATAAAAGTATTAATATTAAAGGACTAGGGCCCTAAATATATATTAATAAAATAAAATCTTAGCGTAAATCTAGGTTAAATCTAGGTTAGATTTAAATAAAAGTTATTTAATAATACTTTTAGAATTAAAATTATTTTAGCGCGGAGCTAGTCCCGATTCGGCTAAATAATTATATAATTTTTATATTATTCGAAGTTCTTTCCTATATAAGTATACTACCTAACTAAGAAGTAACGATAACGAGGGATATATACCTAAGTTTATATAGAAGAGTATATAAATAATACTATATTAAGATATTCGGGCTATATAACTCTGCGCGCGACTAAACGAATAATTTAAAATTATTAAGAAATAATTTTATCGGTTCTCGGTATAATACCTCTTTAATATTATCGTAGTACCCGTACTCTAAATAGAGCTTGATAGGTGGATTTAATATAACGGTTATTTCCTAGTAAAAATAAGTAAAGGGCGATAATATAAAAAAGAAATATAATTATACTTCTAAAATTATCGACTTTAAAAGAAGAATTTAGTTTAGTATTTAACTTATTATTCGTATTCCTTAATAAATTCGCCCGCGAAAATATTTTTAGTATTTATTCAACGGTCCTATATAGATCCCTAGTCTTTTTAGGATAAAAGGTATTCGGTAGCGTAACCCTTCCCCTTTTTAATAACGCGTTTATTAAGGATATACTCTAGTTTTTATTCTAGCTTTAAGTCGTCTCGCTCGGTTTTTATTACTTTAGGGTTAATAAACCGTGGACGTTTAAAAGAGTCTTTATTTAATAATAGATATTACTCTAGCTATATTATTAAAAATACGTTATAAATCTTTTAATTTTCCGGGATATTAAGGCGGTATACGAGTCTACCGATATAGTTAAAAACCTTGAATAACCTAGTTATTTATTAACTATATTTACGACTAGTAAATTTATTTACCGGAATATTATAATCTTTATATAGATATAGTAAGACCTAGTCCCCTTAACGGAAATAATAAAAGTAATAAATACGATTATAATACTCTTTATTATATATTTAAATATAAGTAATTATATCCGAAGTTTAAATACGTACTAACTTCTTTAGTAAAATATTATTCTTTTAATTTCCTAGGTCTAACGCGTTATTAATAGTGAAATCGAAAGTTACTTTATTTAGGGTATAGTTAATAAACTAGGAGAATATATTATTATATTATATAATTATAAAAAGTAGTACCTCTTCCTAGGTTTTAGGGTTTTATAAGGTAACGATTTAGAATTATAATATAATTTTAATAGTTTAATTTATACGCTCGCTTAATTCATCCGTTTATAGATAATAGGTAATAGAAAATATTAAATTTACCCTAAACTTATTAAATAGAGTCTTTTATAGAGTATTTATAAACTTCCGGTCGCGGTCGGAAAGAATAACCTTCGGAATATCTTAATTTACTAAATATAAACGACGTAAAAGTATATATATTTATTACTCTATCTTTTATATTAATTTTCCTAGAATCGCGGTCACCTTTCAGGAAAATTTATATATAACGGTTATAATATTATTAAATCCTTCCTACGAAAGGGGTAAGGCTAGGATAAAATCGATAAAAATTATATAAAAAAAAGAGGGCGGTATAAGAATAAGTTATAGTACTTTATAAAGTTTATACCTAGGAGTATTAAATAGTTAGTATTATAAATAGTATCGTAAATACTCTCTTAATTTCTTATTTAGTTTATATATATACTAGTACCTAGTTATTATCTTATAGTACTTATATCTTCCTATATATAAACTAGAATATACGACGTCAAATATAATTTTAATATATAAAGAAGATATATATAAACGCTCCGGTATATATACGCGATTAGTAGTTAAATTATCGGTACGCTATATTAAACCGTTATCCCTCTTCGAAAAAAGAAGATCTACGGTATTCTCGCCGGTTTCTACATTATAGTTAAATATATAATTTATTTTAATTTAATAGTCGTTATTCTAGTACCCTTAAAGTAATTTTTATTTAAATTATATATTTATTTTTATTAGTATATAGACTTTATATATATATATTTAAAGTATATTTAACTCGCTTTCTAAAAAGTCCCTAACTACGTTCTTTTATTATAGTCGGGATAGAGTATCTAGTACTATATATTTAACGTTAGGTTTATAACGGATTTTTATATATTAAAAACACTGAATATAATCTAAGGCCCGTACGATACACAAATTAGTCTTTATTATAAATAAGGTAGTTATATTTATTTATTTAATTATATTAAACGTAACTTTATAATTAATATAAACGACCGTTTTAGGGGCTAATTCGATTATATATTTAATTTTAATAAATATTTATATTATTCCTATTAGTTTTATTTTAATAAGTTAATAATATATTTCTATATTCTTAAGGAGTCGGTTAAGGAAAAAGATAAACTAAATTTATTTCCGGTCGGGATAGGGGTCTTTTAGTTTTTTTATAATATAATAAATTATAACCCCGTAACCGAATTCTTTATTAATATTAAGGTCGATAAATAGTTCCTTTTTATTATTAAAATAGTATAAAAAGGAAGGCTTAGAAAGAGTATTTTAAATAACTTTAAATAAACGGATCTCCTATAGGGAAAGTGATTTGAAACTAGTCTTTTTAATATATTCCTATCGCTAAGCGCCTATAGGGGGTATTTTATTTAATAATACGGTTTTCTTATCTTATAAAGGCCTAGTTAGAGTAGTATAATCTTTAATATAATCTCTTAATTAATTAATTATTCCTAGGTACGTCTTAAATACTACTAACGTTTAAGAGAAAACTAGTTATTTAATAATTATAAACTTTTCTTTAGAAGTTAATAGCCCGAACGAGTTAACTTTCTAACTAAATAATATAATTAACGGATAACCGATAAACGCCTTCTTAGGGTTAACTAAAATATTAAAGTTAACGAATAAAGAAAATATTATATATAAATATTAAATATAATCCTCGAGGGTCTAAGAGAATATTATAACGTTATTAATATATACTCGGGCGAATACCTTATAAATACGTAGGATCCGGTTTATTTATTATTATATATACGTAGGCGAGTTCTTAAATCTTATTATTATAATATTAAAAGTCTTTTAGCCGCGGTATAATACGACGGTAAACTTATATCTATCCTTAAAGTATATATATTATTAATAGAAGAAATTAACCGCGTTAATAACGGTAATTTAATAATAACTTTTAACGGCGCTAATTATATTATTCTATAAAAGTAAATAGTAGACGTCTATTATAACTATAGTATTTAAACCTCGAATATTAATAATAGTACGGCCCTTTTTAGTACCGTTTAATCTTATAGTCTAAATAACGAAGATTAGGAAACTAAATAAAGTAGTTTATATTATCTATTTAAATCGTCCTTAAATATATAGTTTATTAAAGGTTTCGTTAATAATCTTCCAGCTCTCGTTATTTATAGGATAAATATATATTATTTTAAATATTTTATCTTCCTAGTCGGCGCGTAGTAGTATACGTATTTATTCGTTTTCTAGAATATTAATAAAGCCTCCTTCTACCTAAAGTATAGAGAATTAATTATTAACCTTTACTAGCTCCGGTTATTTACTATAAATAATAATATTATTTAAGAGGATATTATTCTTTACCGAAATAATTACCTTTATTAATAGAATAGAAGGCCGGGAATTAATTAGGTTCTTTATATCTTTACCCTTTAAAAATTATTTAAGAAATAATAAACTAGAGCTAGTAGTAATTATATTATTAAAAGTATTTTTAATAAAAGTTTCTTTATACTCTTAAAGAGGCCTTCGTATAGCGAGCTCGCGAACGTCGTTATCGTTTATAATAATATTATAATAGTTATTAAATTAAACCTCGATTATTTGGCCTAGTTTTATATTCCTAGGGATTTTAACGTACTTATCCGTCTCATTCTTTATAAATACTAATTTTATTCTATTATTAACGATTCCGGTAAAGAGGTATAGGTTAGTATCTACCGGTTTAAAGAAATAATCTCGTACTAGTAGATTAAATTTATAGACTTCGATAATTATTATAGTTTATAGGGGGATAATTTTTATTTTTATAATATATACCGGCCGGTTCATACTTATACCTCTTAAATAAATATTAATAAGGTACTCTATATTATAGCTACCGATACGGGCGATTTATTAAGATATTAATATATTAATCCCTTTAGGGGCCATAACGTCCATACTAATAAATATATTTACTTTGAGATTATTTATAATATAGACTTCCTTAAGGGCGGTTTCGGTTATTATTTTATTACTACTCTTATTTTTCCCGAGGAAGTATAAGGAGGTGACGATATATTTAGAAATAATATAATAATTAATATTAATACCGGTAACTTGGAGTAGGGTTATTATAATACGGATTCTAATTTTTAGAAAGAAGTATACTATAAATTTATAGTCGGCGATAGTTACTTTATAACTAATATCTTTATAACTCTTTTCTATTTTAATTCTAGGGTCTAAACCGACCCGAATACTAGTATATTAGTATTTCCTAAATACTTATCCTATTCCTATATTTTTAGAAGAGTCGTAGTTTGATTTAATAATGAGTTTTTATTTTAGTAATTCGTTATTCGTTTTAACCTAGTAATAGATTTCTATATTCTCGTTTATTACTAAAGATTATTTACTTTTCTAAATAATATTTATAATTAAATATTTAGGGTAAGAGGCTTTAATAGGGTTCCTACCTAAATTTTAATTTCTAAAATATATATATAGTACGTTTTTAAAAGAGAATAACTCTTTATAAATATAGTACTCGATTTATTTAGGCGAATCGATAATAGTTATTTAATAACCGGTTATTTCGTTTTATTTATTATAATAATTCTTTTACTACTAATCCTAGCTCTATTTATTAACGTAATTAATATTAAACGTGGATTATTCTTTTATTTATAACTTTATAACACCGTCTTCTTAAGAGTGGTCCTTTTATACCTCGGTTTTATAGTAAATAATTATACGCCTAAGGGGTACTTATTATTACCCGAAATAATTAAAATTATAATTACTAGTTATGGGCCCGCGGTTTTTTTAGCGCGGTTAATAATTAAAACGATTTCTATTTCTAAAAGAGAAAGATATATTTCTAGTACTACTACTAGTAATCTATAACTAAGTAGGTAGTAGTTGAATTTAACGAGGTTACTACTACGTTTAAGAGATACTCAATATATTTTAATAGGCCGGATTAATAAATTAATAAAAAGTAATCTAAGGTAACTAGTTTTATTATAGGCGGAACTAGTTAAATTATTAATAATTCTACTAATTTTACTATAAACTCTTTAGTTTAAGAGACGGTAGAGGCCTAGTCGTCCTATTACTTCGTATTATTCCTAGTTAGATTTCTTCCTTAATATTAAATAAATTAAGGAATTTATCTAGTAGGACGCTAAATTTAGGCGGATTAATAAAAGATTTAAAATTAGAGTTAATATAATCGTAAATTATAGATATTTATTAATATACACTAGGAATATCGGCGGTTTTAATTAGATTAAATATCTTATTTATATACTACCTAGGCGTTTTACTAGTACGTATTTAAATAAATCTATATTTATTAAAACGAAACTTACGTATAATTTCTAGTATCTTTATTTTAAATCGTTTAATAAGACGACCTATTTATTTAGGGTTAGCGAAGGTATATATTAATACTTTAATATTAATATTTAGTTTATTCGAGAACTATTTAAAGACTACTCTCTTAAGATATAAAAATAAAAACTTTCGTACCTCCTCTTCGCCGTATTATTTAATTATATCGTTAACGCGATTCTTAAAGTTGAAAATATTCTTATATATAATATACCTTCTTAAAATAAATAGGTTATCCTTCCTATCGTCTTTAAAATCGAAGAATTTAATTTCTTCGAGTTTTAATTTATTCTAGGCGTTTACCCTAGTACTAGTATCGTTTTAACTAGTTAAATTATTTACTCCTAATAAGTCTTAAGGTTTTATCGGGTCTTCCTTTATTTTAATTATTAACCTAATAATAAGAGCCTAAATTTCTAACGATTCTATAAATTATATTATTTATTCGGAATTTATAGTAGGTTACTCGGGCTCGGGAGGAGTTATAATTTCTTTATCTTTAAATTCGTCCTTTAAAGGTTACTTCTCTTATAGGTATTAATATAACTCTTTAATATCCCTTCGGAAAGTACTAATAAACGGTATTATAAATATTTTATTTATAACTTAAGGTAGTTATATAATAGGCTATTTAAACTTAATATACTCCGAAAGGTCGTTATTAAACTACTTCGCTTTCCGGCCCCTTTTTAATAAATACTAAAGGGGTACTTTAATAGGAGGATAAAAAAATTATATAATTATCTAAATAATTACTCGTCTAATATTAAGAGTAACTTTTACCTATTTTAGGATATATTTACTTAATAGTAGGAATTCTTATAAATAGAAAATAAAATCAATTATAATAAAGCTTAACTAAACTTCTTCTAAAATAATAACTAAGATAATAATTAATAATAAATATTAAAAGTAATAATACTAGGCGAATAATAAAAGTAGTATTAAAAGATTAATATTCTAGTATTCTTTTTTCTATAGCGGAAGCGTAAGAGATATAACTAATAATATATTTACTAGGCTAGACGTTTACCTAATAAATAACTTACTAAAATAAATAACTATATTAATAAAAGAGAAATAAATAAAAAGACGTTCTAAATATTTAATTTAGTATTTACTATAGATACCCTAAATAAAAAGAGTATTAGATAAATTACTTTAATAACTTAATAAAGAGCTCAAAAACACTCATTTAAAATAATAGGGTACGATACGGAAGCGCTAAATAAATATAATATAAATAAAACTCGCTATCGATACGGAGTAAATTATTTTAAATATAATAATTAATAAAGAATATATTGGCCGTTTTAGAGGTTATTTTATTATTTATAACTAATATAATCGTTCTTACTAATATAGAAGAGGTATGGTTCTACGTTAGTAAAACCGTTACTACTATTTAATAAGGGGTCAATATAATAATATATAATATAAAAGATATTAATTATTTTATAAAGGATTTGGTTTTAATATATTAGAATCCTAGAGTTACTCTAGTCCCGATAGAGCTAGCGGTAGGGCTCAGCCCGCCGTCTTAATAGATATCTATAATAATACTCCTACCAAAGTCCACCCCGTAATAAAATTATAAGAATTTTCTTAATTTTACTACTACGAAGTAGTTAAATAAAAGATAAGTTAAATAATTAGAATTATTAAAATAATATAAATTCAAGGTCTTCTATATTTTAGGAAAGAATAATAATCGTATCGATATATTTAATAAACGAGGAGACTTTATAAATAATAAGAGTATAATAATATAACTAGTTCTTATTTAATAATAGAATAAATCGCTAGTCCTAGTATAATAAGTAGTAGCGACTCTATATATCTTTATTCCCGGAATTATTAATAGTATTTAGAAGAGTTATAGAAACGATATTTTAATTAAATTATTAAGAAGTTAGTAACCGTAAACTAAATTATTAGAATATAATAAAAAAACCTATCTTCCTAAAGACTATCTTAAGGAAATTATTTACGATTATTATAATAATCTAGTTTAAGGATACCCTGGAGTTACTAAAACTATAAAATTAATTTATAAAAAATACGACGCGCTAGGACTATAATCGTACGTCGAAAAATATATTAAAGAATATATAGAATATTAATAAAATAAATCTATAAAATATATAAAATATAGAAAAATCTAATTCGCCCCATTATTAGAGATACTTTAAGATAATATAAATATAGACTTTATTATTAAATTATTAAAATTAAAGGACCCTATAATAATAGAAATCTTTAACTCTATAATAATAATCTATAATAAATTTAATAAATACGCTATAATAATATTAATTAAAGAGATTTATAAAGCGGAGTTAATTACCTTTATATTTCTCGATTAATTAATTAAGAATTACGGAATACCTAAATCGATTACTTTAGACCGCGATAAATAGTTTACTTTTAACTATTAGAAAATACTAGTTAATACTATTAAAACCAAGTTACGTATATCTACCGCGTACTATCCTTAGATAGATAAATAAATAGAACGAATTAACTAAATAATAAAAACGTACCTACGCTATTATATAAATAAGAAATAAAATAATTAGGTAAAACTTCTACCTATAACTTAACTAGTATTTAATAACGCGTAGTTTAATATAATAAAACTTATACTATTCTTTATAAACTACGGTAAATATATTAATATATTCTTTAAATTAAGATAAGGACTAAACGCGTAAAGGGCGTTAATTTATATAGTTAATATAAAAATATTATACGGAGAGATATAAACCTAGATAAAATTTAATAAATATTTAAATAAAAATAATAGTCGATAAATATTAAAAAGAGTATCTTTAATTAAAAGAGGGGGATAAAATATACTTTCTAATAAAAAATCTAATAAATACGTCGGTAAATCGAAAACCGGCTTTAATAACTCGGGGTTATTAAATAAATTATTTTAAGCGCCTAAAGTAAATTTAAAGCGCCCGAATAATTTTAAATACCCGTCGAGCGCCCGCCGAGTACCCTTCGAGTATTAAATTATTTAACGGGCGCTTAACGGGCGCCCGAGGCTACTATAAAATATATATCGGGCTTTTAACGAGTGTAATTTAAATTTAAAACTTTAAAGACTTTAATTTTAGAAAATTATATAATTTATTACCTAAAATTTTAATATTCTATAATTACTTTTATCGACGGTAGTGACCCCCTAGAACGACTTTTAACGCTAGTAAATTTTAATTCCCGGAATCGATTAATTCGCGCGAAATCCTCACGGGGGTACACCTAGGCCATATATTAAAATATATATTAAGAGTTTAGGGGTATAATAGTAATAGTTATAAAAATACAATAACGACAGGATTATAACTATAAAGGAAATATACTATAGTTATAAATAAAATATACTATAACTATAAATAGAATAGGGTTATAATTATAAATAGAATAAAGCCTAGGTTATAAATAAAGATTATAAATAAAAGTTAAAATTAATAACGTACCCCTAATTTAACTCCCGTTAGGGGTAGTTTTAGGCTCGCTCGGTATATACCCGAGTAATTTTAGATTTTTTAACTATATACCTCGGGCGCCTATCGAGTCGGTAGATAGATATCGTATTTAAAACTCCCGGGGCGCTCGTCAAATACCCTAAACTATAATCGAGTTACTTTTCGTTTTACCGACGTAAAAGACCGAGTAAGAAACTAAACTATATTAAAATTGGATTATTTTCGATTAAGAAAAGTAAAGATCTAGTTAATTATAAACTAAATCTTCTAACCGACGCTAAAGTATATTTAATATTCTATATTTCTTTATTAGAGCCGGTAGACTCTAATATATCTTTATAAAAGTCTTTTTATTTTTAAATAAAGAAAGAAACGGAATTCGAAGTTAAAAGAATTTTAAAATAATAAGGTTAGGATTACCTTATTAAATAAATAAAAAAAAAAAATTAAAGAATATTTAATAGTTAAATACGAATTTCAAGAATTATTAAAATCTCCTATAAAGATTTTATCTAGAATAAAGGGTACGGCCGATTAATCGAACTCGTCTTTAAATTATAGTTATTTTAAGGATATATTAAATAAAAATTATCGGGTTTAAGATTAATACCGTCGATCTCTTTATCTCTTTTTAATTTAGTAATATTTTTCAACTCGCTTTTAACGAGTTATTTTTCTTTTTTTTTAATAATTTAACTTCGGTTTAAAAACGAGTTTACTTCGTTAATATATTTTAAATTCTTTTAATTTCTCCTTTTATAACTTCTAGAGATAAAATTATTTTATAAACGAGAAGAATATTAAGTTATATTTATATCTAATATAAATATAGTTAATATATTTATCCGAATAACCTCCGATTTTATATTTCTCCGGATATCGTTTATTAATATAGTATTAATAGGTCCGTATAGTTAACTTTAGATTAAAAAGAAATTCACGAAGTTATTATTTATAACGAAGAGATAAAGAAGAAGTAGAGTTAAATATTAATTATAATAAATAATTTACTTCCGGGATAAAAGTTTCGGGAGGGGAACCTAATATTATAAATATTATATAATATTAAGTTTACCCTATTAAGGGTAGAATAAATACTTTTAATAGAATTATTACTACGCTCACCGAGTAAATAAAGTAAATATATTACTATTTATTATACTCACCGGGTATATAGGGTAAGTATATAACTTTTAATATAATTTCTTTCTACTATATAAATTACGTATTTTCTTAGTAGATAAGAGCTTCCTATTTAATTTCCTTTAAAATTTCTAATTATAAATTATAAATATAGATATTTATTATTAATTAAGTTTATTAAATTTATTTAACTATATTTAATTATTTATACGAAGCCTATTATCTACTAACCCTTAATACTCCTTTTTAAGAGAAATAACCTAGGTCCTATTAACGTTATACTACGATATCGAACGGAGAGCCTTAATATAATATAATCCTAAAGTATATTTAATATCGGGGCGAATTAGATTTATTTATATTTAATATACCTAATAGATTTATTCTATCAATACTCAATATATTATTTAATATATTTCTTAATATACGAATATAACCCGAGTGTATTATACTCTTTATATATAGATTTTATTATTTTAATAATTTTAGAGTATTTTGAAACTGAATTATTATAATAATCACGAATAATTTCTTTAGAATATCTTTTAACAAAGTAGGTTTTTTTATTATATTCTAATAAGTTAATTTATAATTTATAATTTTCTAATAATTTAATTAAAATATTGTTATTATATCTCTTCCTATTAATATTAACAAGTCTAGAGATAAAGATATATAGTATCTATATTTAATTATTATACTAGAATTAATAATTTATCCTATTATTAAATAAGGATTAATTATATTATTATATCTTTATTTTTAATATAGTCTTCTCGTTTATTAAATATATTAATACGACTATTATCTTTTTTAAGAGTATAAAAAATCTCAAATTTATATTATTCTAAAAACTCCGATTATTTAATTTATTTTCGATTCAATTATTTAGTTATAGTAAAATTAAGAAGGTTTTTATAGATTATAAAATAATAAATTTCGAATAATTTTTAATATATACTTTTTATTATTTAAATAAAGATATTATAACTAGTAACTCTTTATTATATATATTATAATATTACTTTATTAACGATATCTATTTAAAATAATAAATAATAAAGTATTATTTATTATTCCTTTACTAAAGTATATAAGTTTTTATTACGAGATTTAATATATTAGTTTTAATTCGAGTTAATTCGTTAGTTTAAAAAGAAAATATTGTCGGTAGTTCCTCGTAAATTTTCTTAAGTACTTTAAAGATTATTATTATTCCTTTCGTTATTAAAAGATAATATTCTTTTTAATAATATATTAATAATAAAATCTTCTTAAAATCTTCTTTAATAAACCTTTTATTAAAGTTCGTAAATCCTAAGAAACTTTATCTTATTTTAATATTATATAATATAAATTATTCTCAGATACTCTTAATTTTTAAAGAGTTCTATAAATACCTTTAATATATATTATAAATCTAAGGAATTTAATTAATTCTTTATAAAATTCATTTTTCTTTAATTAAAGAAAATATCTGATTAATAATAAATAAATTAAAATATTTTATATTTACTAAATATAGTCCTTCTTATTAATAGAGTAAATTAAAATATTATCGAGTTATATAATTACCGTTATATACAGATATATTTATATAATATTATTAATTAATATTTAGTACGTTATTAATACATTAATAAATCCGAAAAATATTATTAAATATTTATAATTATTATTTTTAGTTTCAAAGACGACCTTCTACTTTTTATTTATTTTTATTCGAATTAAATTATACGCGCCTTAAAGATTTAATAATATAAAGACTTTGATTTTAATAAATTGATTTTGAAATTTCTTAATATTTAATAAAGAGTACCGATTCTTTATTATAATATTATTTAATTTTTAATAATTTATATATAATAATAAACTTCTATCTTTTTTTATTATAAAAAAAATCAAAAAAATCAATTAATGATTTAGATTCTCGAATAAATTCTTTCTTAAAATACTTATCGATATATCTACGAAATACTCCGAGTTTTTTTTCTAATAAAGTATGAATAAATCTAAATATCGATTATTTATTATATTAATAAAATAATAAGTTAGTATTCTATCGAAAAAGGTAAAAAATATATATAGATTTATTTAATTTATATATTAACCCTAAGGATCGATTTAATATATCGATTAAATAAAATATAATTTAATCGTAATTTAAGGCGCTCGACGAGCGCTCCTAGAGTTTTAAATATAATATTTATCTACCGATTTAATATATTTTTAAAATATATAATTAAGAGGCCTAAAATTACTCGGGTATATATCGAGTTAATTTAAAATAACTATTAACGGGCGTTAAATTAGAGATATATTATCAATTTTAACCCCCGTTTATAATCTTTATTTAAAATTATAATTATAATTATAATTTTATTATTATAATTATATATTTTAATATATAATCTAGGTATTACCTTTATATTACGGAATAGAGTAGAGATTATTTTCTTTTCTCTTCCCTTCCCTAAAGAAAGAGGAAGAAAAGGGAAGAGATAAATTTAAAATTATTCTCTTCCCTAATTTAAGGAAGGGAAGGGATTTTTTATTATTTCTTTCCTCCCTTCCTAGTAAAACTAATCGTATATAATTTATATATACGCGTATATATACTTTATCGATTAAGATAATAATTAATATAAATAACGAATATCTTTAGGGTCGTTAATAGTATTTTATTAATTATATTAATTATTCTTCCTATTAATAAGTTATATCTACGCGTATCTTTAGGGCTATTATAGTAGCGATAATATAATTAAAATATATTAAGATTTAATAGCGCGATTAAATAAATTAACCTCTATACTACCCTCGATCTAAATAATCAATAAATATTATAATATCCTAGAACGACGAATCGTAATTATTTATATATTAATTTTTAATTAGTATCCTCCGGGTATAAAATTGTACTAATCTTTATATTGAATCTTTATTAAGATTTTATCTCTCGAAACTTATTTTTATTTTAATTACTAATATTTATTTACCTATTTAATATTTTCGTTAAAGTTTTTAAAAGTCTAATATCCTTCGTTTATAAAATAATATATTTATCGTATTTAATATATAAATTAGTTATTAAATAATTTAAATTATAGTTTATCTAAGGATAATATAGGAAATAAATTTATTAAAGAATATATATATTAGATAATTTTCTATAGTTTTTTATAAAATACTAATTATATTATCTTAAAATCGTATATTCTTAAGAAGGTTTTAGTAATAAATCTCGCGGACTAAATATAAAAATAGTATTTTTAGAATTAATAAATCGAAAGTCCTCTAATATCTTTTAATTTCCTAGAGTATTTTCGTTAATAGGGATTAATACCTTAATTAGGATAAAGATAGTTAATAATAATATAAAATTTATTACCCGGCTTTATATATTATCGAGTAGAGATAAGAATTTAATTTATTCTTCCCCTTCTCCTTTTTAGGGCTTAAGCGCGGTCTTTAAATAAAGATTTAAATAGAGTTTTAATTATTTATATTCTAATAGATATTTAATTAATAAATAAAGAGCCCTAAAATAAATGCGTAGTTAGTATTAATATCTAGAAATTAGTATAGGATTTATAGTATATCTAGTATAAAGGAAAGACTTATAAATTTAGATACTCTTAATACTTTTATATATAGGGTTCTATACTTTAGGACCTTAATAAATTATATAATATTAATAAAATTATTACGATAAAGTTAAAATTAAGGTGAATTATTTATTATTTTACTTTATTATAGTTTTTCCCGGAGGATATCCGCGTCTCGAAGTAGTTTTTATCGTAACGGATTAATATAAAGATTAAAATAAAGCTAGGATATATAGTAAGATAACGAACCTTTATCCTTAGTTATAGTTTTAGTCTTTTATACTTTACTCGCCTTCTTTTTCTCTTTTATTATTTTTTAATTTATCTCTAAATTCCTAAAGATTATTTAACGAGTAGTATATATTTCCCTAATAATATACCTTAGACGATCGAGAGGTATTTCGCCCGTATTAAGTTTCGGTAGATTATTCTTATTAATATAAGAGATTTACTCTATTTATTTAGTATTATAAATTTTATCCCGATCTTTATCCTAATCGGAAGGGTCTTAAATATCCTCCTATATTATTAAATCTTCTATATCTTAATTAGAATAAGAGTAATCGAGTATAAAGTAATTTAGTTTATTCTATTAATAATTTTAATACTCTCGGAAAATAGGACTAACTTCTTTTAAATAAAAGTATAGAATATACTTTTTTATATAATTTATATAAGATTTAATACTATTGAATTTAGATTTATCTTAATTATTTAGGGCCGAATCGTCCTAATCTTTATCCTAATTATTATTCTTTTAGTAGTTTTCCGAGATCTCGGGTATTACTAGTTAAATCTAGATATTATTCGAGGAATTAGTCGGATAAAGATAATAAAGAAGTATATTCCTTATTTTATAATCCTACTTTTCGATAACGTATACGTATTTGTAATTATTTTATTAATATTTTTAATATAGTTATTAATATTTAGGATTATCCTTAGTTTATTCGTATATATTATTATTATTTATATAGTTTATATAGCCTTCTAACCCTATTATATTATTATTACTATCGAAGATCGCCTCGTTATCGTTATTAATATAATCGTTATCTTCGATCTTAATGTCTTTACTCGAGTTATATTTATTATCTTTTACTTAATTCCTAGGTATAGATAGTTTATATAATTAAATAAATATCGGTTAAATTATATTCTTTAATTTAGGGTAGATAGGCTAAGAGAATTCATCTAATATATTTAGTTAATTCGTATTAACGATATCGTCGAATTCGATTTATTCTTATATAGGACCGAATAACTACGGTTTATATATTTTATTAGAATTATTTATCCTAATATTTATACCGTAAGATTTACTAGAAGATTAGGGTTATTTTATATATCTTTTATTCTAAAGCCCTAGTATTTGGATAACTATTATAGACTTTATTAATATTATTTATCTTAATTTATATCCTAATAATCTTACTCCCTTATATAGTAAATTAATTACTCTATAATTTAGAGGTTAAGGAGTTATTTTCTATAAATTAAATTAATATTATTCATCCTAATCTTTATCCTAATATATCTATTTAATATTAAAAGCGTTAACGATTATATAATTATAATAACTTAATATCTTATTAATTTATAACTTATTTTAATATAATTTTACCTTATTTGTAAGGACTAAAGTATAGATAAATATAAAGAAGATTACGATTAATTAGTTTATTAGTAGCTAAATATACCGGCCTTATATATATAAATATATTATATAGTATTTTAAATTAAGATAAATACTTTTTTAATAATATAGTTAATATAATTTCAGTATAAAGAAAAGCGAGATTATAAATAAATAGAATAATCGGATTTATAATACTAAAAGCGAGATCTTTAATTATTATTTATTTTAGTCCTATAATAAAAAGTTATATTCCTTCGGTAACGACTTCTATATTAAGATAATCTTTTATTTTATCTCGTATTAATAAATTATAATATTAATCGTAGTAGTTATAAACGATTAATATTAATCGTAGTAGTTATAAACGATTAATATTAATCGTAGTAGTTATAAACGATTAATAGATTATTCTAAAATAGAATCGAAAGTCTAAAATTTTATAATTAAGTCTAAATTTCGTAGTAAAAGTAACGATATTAATTTAATCGGTATAAATATTAGGATAAATATAATAAAGTATCGACTTTCGGATATTAATTATAATATATTCTTACCTAGTATATATAGCCTTTAATCGCTATAAAAATTATATATCCTTCGGGGTTATAGTAATCCGCTTATTATAAATCGCGTAAAAATTAATTACTACTATTAAAATTAATATTATATATTTATAGAGATAATATTAAGTTATTTATTTACGAATTCTTTAATTAATATCGCCTCCGAGGTCTTTTATAACGCGTTTAAATTTATAGACTATATACGAAAATAGTATTTATAAAAAGTATATATAGTTTCATATATAAGGCGCGTAAAGGGTAGCTTTAAAATTAAAAGATCGGTAGTATTCTAAAGAAATCTGATTTTTTATAGAATAATAACTAGAGAGTTAAATTGAATAGTAATTTAATTATAAAGATCCTATTAACTACCGCTCTTTAATTATTTATTTTATAACGCGATTTTCTTTACCCGAGGTTTCTTTATATATATTTTTTATATATTAAATACTTTTCTTACTACCTTTAGATTCTATCGCGTTTTTAGTAATTAAGGGCTCTAACTAGCTCTTATATTATTATTAAAATTATCGAGTAATTTAAGATTAATATCGGTTATACTTTTATTAATAATTAAAGATATAAATATTAACCTAAATTAATAAGGATTTTATTAAATCTTAAAAGAAATTTCTAAAGGAGGGTTAGAATATTAATTTATTATATATTTAAAATTACTTTTTAGCGGGATACTAACCTAAAATATATAAAATAAATATAGATTTATCTTTATAATTTTCCTATTAAGTATTAATATAATTAAGTAACTACTATATATAATATACCTCTATAAACTATATAATTATAAAAGAGTTAATAATTTCTTTTATTTTCCTACCTTCTTTATTAGTTTCTGAAATATATATTTAGAATATCTTAAAGTAGTAGTTTCGTTATTAATAATTCTAAACTTAATAATTAGTATTCTTTTATTCTTAATTTAGTTACCTGAGATAATTCTTTTATAAAGAGCTTAACGACTAAGGCTTCCGATAAATACTATTATATATATATAGTAGAAATAGCTACCGTTTTTCTCGAATAATTTTATAAATAAAAGTAGTATCGTACCTAAAAGATTAAATAAAAGAACTAGAAATATAAAAGTTATATATTTAATTTCTCCTAAATATCGCCTAAATTAGCTCTAGAATAGGAGTTCTTCTATAATAATACTATAGTAGGTATAGGGAAGCCGAGAAATATCTATAAAAAATATAACCGAATAGTTACGAGGATTAATATTTAAAATAGTATAAAAACGTATCTTATATTAAATTAATATAAGAAGAATTAATCTAAATTATACTATTCTTTAGAGACTAGGTATATTCTAACCCGCTTAGTAATTAGGTATAAAGATTAGTATAAATATTTATTATTCTAACTATAGAGAAGTAAAAGAAAGATTAATATATTACGATTCAACGGCCGAGAAGTAATATTTAAAGACTTCCCTAAATTATTTATATAAATATATATCGAGCTTAGACTCTCCTTATAATTTAATAATAATATTAATATATAACGATTATTTAAATACGCGAACTCGTTAATTACTCTCCCTTCTAGTATATCTATAGTTAAAAATCATATTATAAAGAAATATAACGATATTTAGAATTAACTCCTTCGGAATTAACCTAACGACGGTACGAAAATTATTATAATACTAGATTTATAATCTTCTAAGAATTAATAGAGTTATATAATTATAAATATATACTTTATCGACTAGCGATAATAATACTATAAGGTACTCCTAGTTTTTAAATATATAAAGGAAAAGTATAGTAGTATTAATTTAACCTTATATTTAAGCGCTATTATTTATTATTATAAATTAAAGAATCGGATAATATTAATTATTATAGATAATATCTTTAATAATAATAATATATATTAGGCCCTCGAAATTATATTACTTAAGAATAAGGCCTAATTTTTAATTATAAGAAAGAAACTAGAAAATAAGATTCACGATTTCTATAATAATTAAAATACTTTTACGAATATCGGAGTCTACCGCGTTTTATACTTTTTATATATTATTTAAATAGGCTTAAAGGAACTTTTTAAAGTAATTAAAATTTTATTAATAAATAAAGACTTTTAAAAGGATTAAAATAATAAATTAAATAAATTAAAAGTTTCTAAAATAAAGAAAAAACCTAAAATCCTATTTATTTTAATAAAGGTACTTCCGTATATTATATAATATATTAATTAATATACCGATATCTATTTTTATATTAATATTAAAGAATATAGATTCGTAAAGCCTCCACCTACTTTAATAGAAATAATTAATAGCGCGAGCGCTTTCAGGATATCTAAAAGTAGTTAAATAATAAAAAACGTTAATTAACTAGACCGAATCAGGTATAGAGGATATATAATAAGAAATATTAAAATAAATATACTACGTTAAAGCTCTTCTAGGATATAGTGACTAAATAGGATTTAATTTATTATATATTAATCCACGCCCTAAAGTTAAGGCCGGCGTTAGAGGAGTTTTTTTATAAATAAACGGAATAATTATAACTAGACAAGGATAAATAAATTTAAATAAAATATTTTATCGAATTTTATAAACCGTTTTATTAATATATATAAGCGATAGGTATATTATATATATTAATTATTTATATAACTTTCTCGGTCTATAATACTTTATTTAATTATATTAAAAGTAAAGAAGAAAAACTTATAAAGAAGATTATATTTTAGAAGAAATTTATATTAAAGAGTCTAAAAAAATTATAGGATAAATTTAATTAATATTATTCTTAAATCTAATTAATCTTAGGCGGGCTATATAATATAGTAACTCTTTTAGAGTTAATTTAGAAAATAATTATATTTAAAGACTAAAGATAGAATAAAGAGACTAGGTAAAAGTAAAAGGATTTTTATTAAAAATAATTTAAGGAGTAATTCAACCGGCGCCTATAAATTATTTAATAAAAGAAAATCTACGCTAAGAAAGACGTCGAAATAGATAATTTTAAATATTTAATTAAGGATAAAAATAAAGTATTATTAAATCCGAGAAATTAGAGTAAAGAACTTGAAAAATACCGGGAAATAAATAAATCTTTTATTTATATTAATCTTTATATCGATAAATATACCTACTAATTATATATAGTATTTAGTAATAACGACGGTAAATTTATATTTAATAAATAGAAGAATCTTTTATTAATATTTAATTATTTCTTTTATACGGCCCGCGATATTCTAGCCGTACCTTATACGGGCGTTAAATATAAGCGAGTATTTAATATTACTATTTAATTATATATAAACTAAAATTTTAATAGTCCTAAAACGTTCTTAGTTTTTATAGTCCTTAATCGCTTTTAATTTAAAGAAAATAAAGTAATAGTATTTTAATAGGATTTAGATTACGAAGAAATAATAATCTTTAAAGAGTACGAAGTAGAGGTATAAAGACGGGACGAGGTTATAATAAAAAATAATAACGAAGATAAAGGCGGGTATAATAATCTCGTAGACGAAATTACCGTTTTAGGATTTAATAATAAAAACGAGGGAAATAAAAAACTTCTAGCTTTAATTACTAACTTAATTTATAATTAAAAAAAAGTTAAATAATCTAGCTCTAATATAAGAGTTTATAGAGTAATATAATTATATATAAAAACTATATTAATAGTAAAAAGACTCGGGAAAGTAATTTAAAAACTAAAGTTTCCGGGTATTAAATAAATAGGAGTAATTCGAAATATATATATTCTACTCGAGACTCTACGTCTAGTTATTTAATAAAGAGGAGAAAATTAAATATAAGATTATTCTTTAAACCGGAGGTAATTAATAGGTTTAAAAAGTTAAAGAATAAATAAATAAATAAAAAATTATATTAAAATTATATAAATAATCTAGTTTTATCCTAAAATCTTTAAAAGATTATAAAAAGACGAGTAGAGTTTCGAAGTATAAAAGAAATTAAAGGAGATATAAAGAGTAAAAATATATAATATAAATTAAATAAAGCTAGTATAAAGATTAATATAATTATAATTAGAAACTTTATAAACTACGTCGGTAAAATGAAAAATAACTCGATTATAATTTAAAGCGCTCGACGGGCGCCCTAGGAGTTTTAAATACTATATTTATCTACTATCTCGATATACGCCCGAGGCGTACAGTTAAGAGGCCTAGGGTCACTCGGGCGTATACCGAGTAAATTTAAAATAAATATTAACGGGCGCTAAATTAGGGGTGCGCTACTAATTTTAACCCTCGTCTATAACCTTTATTTATAGTTATAGTTCTATTCTATTCATAGTTATAACCTTATTCTATTTATAATTATAGTGTATTTTATTTATAGTTATAGTCCTATCGCTATCGCACCTCTATAATTATCGTATACTATAGTATATATCTTAGCGCATGGCCTACGCGTTACCTACGCGAGGATTTTACTTAAATCGATCGATTCCGGGTATTAAAATTTACTAACGTTAAAGGTAGTTCTAGGGGGTCGCTACCGTCGATAAAGACGATTATAAAATATTAAGATTTTTTAAAATTTTAGGCCCTAAATTACGTAATTTTCTAAAGTTAAGGTCTTTAAAGTTTTAAGTTTAAATTATACTCGTAGAGAGCCCGATATTTATTTTATAACGGCCTTAAGCGCCCGTCGAGCGCCCGTCGAGTAATTTAA
>JAABUS010000350.1_pt1 | contig 118130 bp, 111 predicted proteins | sample 5560161 | NCBI WGS metagenome assembly JAABUS01 (sample SAMN10711885, study PRJNA513376) | rock metagenome | isolation source: Antarctica rocks | place: Antarctica: Victoria Land, Trio Nunatak nord | collected 2016-01-04
TCACTCATGGCGTTGTCCTGTCCGGCTGATTCCTCCATTCCTTGCCCCGATGCTCGTCGCAGGGCCGCCTCGATCGCCTGAATTGGCGTGAGATAGAACTCGACCGCGCCGTCGCACGGAGCGCCGCACCAGGTGAGATACCCACTGATGCCCGCCTGGGCGACGAAGACCGTGCAGCGGGTGCCCTGCAGCGTTGCCCACCGACCGGCGAGGACGAGCTCGCCGTCTACACCAAGCGTCTGGAGCGCCTCGAGAAGGAGCGTGGCAGATCCTTTCCCGGAGGTCTCAACGCTCTCTCGCGGGCGTCGCCTCCGTTCCTCCCACCTTATCGCGGCAATGTGAACGTGCTGGTGAGCAATGGTGAATGAACCGGTCAACAATGGTGGAGATTCGTGAACGGTGTATCGGGGCCGGTCCAGTCGAGCGTACCCTCGGCCACACGCCGGAGTACCCCGCCTCATCCCCTCATGGATTGTCATGAAGGGATGAGGCGCATCTGAGCGGACGCGCTGCGTGGTCCACCCCTGCCATCACCGCACGCGCTCGAGCTGCGCTACGGCGGGGGCGCGAAGCTATAGCCTACGCCCCACTCCGTTCGGATATACCGCGGTTGATTGGCATCGTCTCCGAGCTTGAGCCGCAGCCGGCGAACGAACACCTTGAGGTAACTGATGTCGTGGACATAGGCGGAGCCCCACACGCGTTCGAGCAGCAGCTGATGCGGGAGCACCGTTCCGGCGTGCCGAACCAATTCCTCGAGCAGGTGGTACTCCGTCGACGTGAGGCGTACGAGGTCGCCGTTGAGACGGACCTCTCGCGTGGCGAAGGTCAACGATAGGCCCGCCAGCGTGAAGTCCGCTCCGGCTGCGGCGACCGGCGTGTTCCCACGCCGTACCAACGCGCGTAGGCGGGCAAAGAGTTCGAGGTGATCGAAGGGTTTACTGAGGAAATCGTCCGCGCCGAGGTCAAGCGCCCGCACCTTGTCGATGGTCGCGTCGCGCACCGTCAGCATCAGGATCGGAACGTCGGACGTCTCGCGGATGCGGCGGCAGACGTCGAAACCGTCCGGCGGCGGCATCCCGATGTCGAGGATCACCAGGTCGGCTGGCTCCGCGCAAAAGAGGTGGATCGCATCCGCCCCGCTCGTGGCGATGGTCACCCTACAACCCGGCCACGTCATGCGCGCCCCGAACGCGATGACGTCCGCGACATCGCTCGCATCATCGGCGATGAGGATCTTCACGTTTACCCTCCGTTTCAAGCTCCGCGCGCGGCAATTCGATGTGGAAGGCGGTGCCCTTCCGCATCGCACTTTCTGCCCAGATTCGACCACCATGGAGCTCAACGACGCCACGCGCGACGGCCAGACCCAATCCGGACCCGCTATCCCCGCGAGCAAGCCGATAGAAGCGCTTGAAGATCGCCTCCAACTCCACCACCGGGATGCCGGGACCGTTGTCGACAATGGAGAGTTGCACAACGTCACCCTGCACGCGTCCAACGACGGAGATACTCCCTCCTCGCTGCGTATATTGGTGAGCATTGGCAATCACGTTCAACATGACCTGTTCCAATCGCCCCCCATCGCCCCGGTGGGGAAGGGCCTCGGGAAGATCGAGCTCGATGATCTGTCCCTTCGCGTGGATGAGGGGATGAACCGCCGCCGCCGCGTCAACCACGATGATTCGGAGGTCGAGCAACTCGGAGTCAAGGTGCAGGGTGCCAGCCTCGATCTGGTTGTAGGCGAGCAGATCGTCGATCAGCAGGCTGAGACGTTCGACGTTCCGCCGGGTGTTCGCCAGGAGATCGCGTTCATCACTCTCGATGCGGTCGGCCACGCTCAGCTCGAACATGCCGAGTCCGGCCCGCGCGGCGGTGAGGGGCGTTCGTAGCTCGTGTGAGACGCTGGCAATGAAATCGGTCCGGAGACGATCGAGCGTCGCCAGCCGCTCGGTTTGGCCGAGCATCGACAGCGCGGAGCTCTGCTCCGAGAGCAGACGGCGGGTGAGCGTGCTCATACCGACGCCGACGAGCGCCAGGATAATGAGGCGAGCGACGAGCGCCCGAACGTCGTGCAGCGTTGCCGCCCAATTCGAAAACGTGGGTTCGATCGCCGCGGCGATGAACGCAATCGCCGAGGTGTAGAACAGGCTGCCGCCAAGCGTCATGAAGGCCATGGATTGGGCCGCCGCCAGGACGAGAAAAACGAAGAGCGGTCCACCAGGTTCATTACAGGTCAGGTACAGCAATGCGGACGCCGGCAAATCGAGGATTGCGATCCACGCGAACGAGGGTGGACCGGGCAGGTGGTCTCCCGCCCGCTCGACAAGCAGGTTGTAGCCGGCAAACACGAGGATGAGCGCCCATTCCGGAGCTCGGGTCCGTCCAGCCGTCGGTTCTACCAGGGAAAGCAGGAAAAGGCCCGCGATGGTGGCCCAGCGCACGCGGAAAATCGTCCGCTCGATGAAGCGGTCGACATCGGATCTGACGAAGAATTTGAACGTGGCCAGCTGCTTCATAGACGCTCACCAACGTCGCATCGTTGCACGCCGGCTCCTCTCCGAAAAAGAAATATACCGTTCAATCCCGACGAGCGCGTAACTCGGATCGTTAAAACCTGACACGCGTGGGACCGGATGGCAGCGTCCCGCGCGGCATGTCGCTGCCCTTGTGCGGAACGCGTATGCTGGCGGGAGAAGATCGATGAATCGTGCCACGCAGATCATGCAGTTGGAACTGCGTATTCCGGTATCCGACGCCGCCCACGCGATCCGCGAGGCCCGCGAGCGTGCTGGTCGTCACGGGGACGCTTCGAACCACACGGACGGTAGCCTCATCATTCTCACGCAGTCGATGAATTCGAGGGGGTCACGCAGCGAGTCGTCCAAGCAGACTCCGGGAATGCGGCAACGACCCGGGACGAGCGCGTCCGACCTCGACGCCGGGCGAGCCCGCCTGCTGAGGCGGGGGAATGTGCAATGTTCTCTCGTTTCATGGAGACGGCTGTCCGGATGAGCGCGCGAAGTCGCGACAGGGGTCTCAAGAAGCGTGAGCACGGGCGAAGCACTCCCTACGCACTGTAGAAGAATTCATCGCGATGTCAAGTGGCTGTCTTGGGGATGGCCGCCATGCCTTCGACTTGCCCTCGCGCAGCATGCCGCACGCCTTTGTCTGCTATACCTTGGGCGTCGGAACGTCTCACAAACGGAGGTTTTTGCGACGTTCGGTCAGTCTGATCTCGAGCGGTCAGTCCGATCTCGAGGCCGACGTCTCCCCGAAGGCTCTTCTGAGGAAGGGCAGCGTGCCGTGATCGAAGGCACCGGACTGCGTGAGCACATCCGTGACTGTCCATTCGATCCGTCGGCCCCGGCGGGGAAAGTAGAGTCCCAGCCCGGTGATGCCGTGCTCGTCGTCGGTGTCGAGTAAGAGGTACCCGATGAGCTGGTAGAGCCATTGGCGATCGAACCGTGGGTTCTTCGTCGCCTTGATCTCGAACAGCCTGCCCCCGATGATCAGATCGGCGTCCGCGCCGAAGACCGAGATTCCGCCGCGAAAATCGGGATTGATCGTCGTGGACTGTCCGAAGAGGTCGGAACACCGCTCGGCGAAGAGTCCAGACTGCGCTCGAACGTCGTCGACCCACGCTTGCGGTACGATCGCGAGCAGTCCGTCGCCGGTCACCGCGTGCCAGTCGACGGTGCGCAGCAACGGATCGACGGCCAGTCGCCGCATCACCGATTCGAACAGGGCCGAAACGAGGCAGAATCGGCAGACCCACTCTTCGGTGTCGTTGTCGAGGACCCGGCCGACCGTTTCAAGCGCACGAAATTGCCGGTGCAGTTGGGCGAACGGCGTCGTGAGGATGGATCCGGGACCCAGGATTCGAACGAGTTGCCGGATGCCTCGATAGACCCGGTGCTCGATCCGCACCGGTTGGAAGTAAAAGCAGATGCGAAGATCGATTGCGGTCCCGAGAACGTTGGGATGGGTCGAGGTGCTCGGCGGGAGCGTCTCGGTCCCAAGAAAAAGCGATCGAATGTCCTGCTGTGCCCAATCTAGGCTTGTGAACCGCGCGTCAATGAATCGCCGGACTGGACTCCTCGGATTGGCGAGTTCGGATGTCAAGGACACGGGATCGGCTCCTCGGGTGTCACGGTGCAGACACTCCAAGGAACGCCATGGAAAATGCGCACAATACACATTGTCCCTTAGGCAACGGGAATCAGGGAGGAGCTTCATCAACTCTGCGGAAGAGCCCCCATCTCATGGCGAGGTGCGCGAAATCATGCTTGATATCCGTCGAGTGCGTTCCGTCACGGTCGATTCGCGCCAGATTAGGCATTCCTTCGCTGAGCACGATGCCGGTCGGCGTTCATCCCGGAGTTCCTAATGGCACAGTTCACTCAGTTGGCGGGAAGTGGGCGATGACCCGTTGGCGGAAGGCCAGCGCGGCCTGAGACAGGTGGCGCGTCTCGTTCCAGGCGATGCCCGTCGTCAACCGACAGATGGGTTCCGTGATCCGAATCCACACGGTTAAGTCGTGATTGGGGAGCGGCTTCGCCATTCCGGGAATGAACGCTACGCCCAGTCCCGCCGCGACGAAGTCCTCGACCGCCGCCGGTTCATCCGCTTCGCAGGCGATGCGCGGCGCAACGCCGGCTTGCCGAAAATAATCGTCCATGATCTCACGCAGGACATCTCCCGGCTTGCCGAGCACCAGATCGTCCTGCGCGAGGTCGCGAAGCGAGACGCTGGCATGACCGGCCAACCGGTGGGACGCGGGAACGACCAGCGAGATTTCCTCGGTAAGGAGATGCCGCCACTGAACGGCTGCGGCCGTCAGGGCCGTCGGGACGAAACAGAAATCGATCTCTGCGTGCTCCAGCAGGTGATGGAGCTCGACCAATGACCGCTGGAACAGGCGAAAGCGGACGTCGGGATGGGCGATCAAAAACGGGCGCAGCAATTCGGGCAACCAATGGAGCGCGCACGCCGCCACCGAGACGACGCCCCGCTCCAGCCCGGCCAAGTCATGAACCTCAGTCGTCGCTGCGTCCAGATCGCGAAACACCCGTTCGACCTGTTTGAGAAACGCTTCGCCGAACTGGTTCAGACGGATGCCCCGTCCTTGTCGGTCAAATAGAGAAACGCCGAGCTCGTCTTCGAGCCGCCGGATCGCCCGGCTGAGCGATGGTTGCGCGACATTGAGTTCGTCGGCCGCGCGTGACATATGCTCGAGGCGCGCCACGACGCGGAAATAGGAGAGCTGCAGGAGTTCCAAAGACGATTCCACTCCGCGATTGATGTTGTTGACGCTATGAGTTCATGACATTTTATAGCTTGATTTGGTAGATTCAACAACCTATGGTGATCTGTAGCGTTCTCTGATTGCCATTCGTGCATCAGGCACCTCGCGCGCCGATCGCCGCTGTGTGGAAACGAGGACGCGGCAGCGGTCGCCGCTGCCGGTCGTATTTCGTTCGGCGATTCATCTCGCGCAGCCAGTCATATCGCTCCACATTTGTGGTGCATCGTCAATCGAGGAGCGAACGCATGCCAGCAACAACGCCCAGGATTCTCGCCGTCGGCGCCGCAGGAGCGTTTGCCGGTCTCGTCGTACCTGAACTCGCCAGGCGCGGCGTGACGGTACGTGGACTGATCAGGGATCCGACAGCGGCCGACCGGGTGCGAACCAACGGCGCGGCGGAGGTTGCGGTCGGCGACTTGCGTGACTTCGCAAGCTTGGAGGCCGCGCTGCAAGGCGTGGAGGCGGTCTTCTACATTGCGCCCGCCTTTATTCCCAACGAGGTGGAGATCGGCAAAAACGTGGTGGAGGCCGCTAGACAGGCCGGCGTGCGCCGCATCGTCTTCTCGTCCGTCATCGACCCGATTCTCAGCGCGCTGCCCAATCATGCGGCGAAAGCGCCGGTGGAGGAGGCGATCCTGGCGTCGGGCATGGAGTACGCGTTCTTGCATCCGACATTGTTCTTCCAAAATTTTGCGGGGAGCTGGCCGGCGGTGGTGGAGACCGGCGTTTACGGGGAACCCTGGTCCGCCGAGACGCGTTTCACCCGGGTCGATTACCGCGATGTCGCCGAGGTCGCGGCGATCGCGCTGACCGAAGACCGGTTGGTCTTCGGGACCTTCGAGTTGTGCGCCGAGGGCAATCTTAACCGCCACGAGGTGACCGCCCTGATGAGCGACGTGACGGGAAGGAAGATCGAAGCGGTCGGGCCCCACCTGGACAACTCAGGGCACGACGGCGGCGAGACGCAAGCGTCGCCCATGCAGCCGATGTTCGACTGGTACGACACGCACGGTCTGTTGGGGAATCCGCTCATTCTCCGCTCCATTCTCGGCCGCGAGCCAAGAACGCTGCGGGCGTACTTCGAGGAGCTTGCTCGCAACACGAACTCACAATGAAATGACATGAATGTCCCGACTGATCCCTTCCGCAGAAATGTCTTAGAGGAGGAGTACGACGATGAACGACCAAGCGACGCCCACCACGCCGCCAGCCGCAACGATCCCACCCGATGACCAACGGCGAAACTTGACGAGCGTGAACGCGAAGGAGGATCAGACGTTGCCGCACATCGGCATGGTGGGCGACACCTATACGATCCTGCTGACCGGCGACGACACCGCTGGCCGCTACTGCCTGATCGACATGCACGTTCCGCCCGGCGGTGGTCCGGCGCCCCATCGCCACGATTTCGAGGAGATGTTCACCGTGCTGGATGGAGAGATCGAAGCCACGTTTCGCGGCGTAACTTCAACTTTGCGCGCTGGCGAGACCGCCAACGTTCCCGCCAACGCGCCTCACATGTTTCACAACGCGTCCGAGCTGGCGGCGCGGCTGCTGTGCCTGTGCTCGCCCGCCGGGCAGGAGGCGTTCTTCCGGGAGGTTGGCGTGCCAGTCGCCACGCGGACCACGTCGCCGCCGAAGCTTGACGAAGCCGCCATGAAGGCGTTCCTGGCCAAGGCCCAGGCGCTCGCGCCCAAATACCATAGCGAACTGCTCAAGACCACCGATGCGACCTAGGCTGCGCGTTTCATGGGTGGGAGCCATCCGCCCGAGAAAGGATGTCGAGTGACCGCAGGCAATAGTCACAACCAGCAGATTGTCGATGAGTTTCGCGCCAGCGGCGGCAAGGTCGGCGGGTATTTCGCGGGGGCGACCATTGTGTTGCTCACCACCACCGGCGCCAGGAGCGGCAAGCAGACCGTCTCCCCGGTGGTCGCCACGAAGGACGGCGACCGCCTTCTGATCTACGCGTCCGCCGCCGGAGCGCCGAACAACCCGGCCTGGTATCACAATCTCATCGCCAAGCCCGACGTCACCGTCGAATTTGGGACAGAGACGTTTTCGGCCCGGGCGGCTGTCGTCTCCGGCGCGGAGCGGGACCGGCTGTGGGCCGAGCAGGTCGCGCGGGCGCCGGGCTTCGGCGACTATCAACGCAAGACCGCGCGGACTATCCCCGTCGTGGCGCTGACCCGCAGCTAAGCGGCAGGTCGCGCGCTCCAGGAAGTTTTTTGCAAACTTTCGCTCTTCTCCGGAGGATTGTCATGGCCCTGACCATTGGGAAAGCCCCCTTCACCCGGCCACCGGGCGACGCGTTCAATTTCGACATCGCGGGCGCCGCTCCCGGCGGGATTCTCTACCTCGAGGAGGTTCAGAAGCGCATCCGCGGGGTGCTCGCTGGGGAAACAATCGTCGACACCCGGCGAGGCAGGATGCTCTTTGAGACCGGTGAATTCCCGCAGTGGTATTTGCCGGTCGCTGACATCTGACCTCGCGCCCAACGACGGCGAGGCGAGCGAAGTAACGGACCTCCTCGCCGACGAGCGGGACGCGTTCCGTCCGTAGTCGTCTCTATTGCAGCGATAGGACCTCTACAACATGGCGTTCACCTTCGGTAAGGATCCTCTCGCCTGCCGGCGCCTACTTCGACCTCGAGGCGGCGGTCCCAAGCGCCATTCTCTACCTCGACGACGTCCCCAAACGGAGCTGTCATCGTCTCGCCGGCGAGACGATCGTCGACACGCGTCGCGCCAAGATGCTCCACGAGAGCGGACGGCTTCCGCTCTGATATCTGCCGGTCGAGAGCGTCCGGCTCGGCGTGCTGGTGCCGTCGGGCACGATACGGATGTGTGATCCCCGGGGACGTTGCTAGAAGCGATGGTCCGCCATACCTGAGGCGCGAACGCATTTGACTCCAAGGGACCGACGCTGGTCTCGGAGTTTTCAGGTCGGGTCTTTGCTTAGGCGCCTCTCCGGACAGCATCGTAGTTCGAATGAATTGAGGAGACTCAGCCGCCGGGCGCAAAGTGCTCTCCGCTTGCAGAGGTGCCGCTAGGCCCCAAGCAATTAAGTTGTCCCAGTGCGCGATAACCGCGTCGTCCTCAAACCGCTGTGCGCCGACAAGATCAGCCATCGCGCTCCGTTCGGTTGGCGGACGCTGGGGATACTCCCGGGAGGGACGAACGACGGCCCTGTTCGGCCGCGAGGCGATCGGTATGGGGAGTGCGCACCGCCGGCCAGACAGGCGACACGGGCTCTTCCCGCGAGAGTCCGGTCAAGAGGGCTTGGACGAGTCGCTCAACTTCGCGGTCAACCTCTCCCGGATGGTCCACGCGGAGGTGACCGCCAGCGAACAGGACAGCCAGTCCGTGTACGCACGCCCAGATCATGGACTCAGTGCCGGGACGCACCGCCGCCGGCAACGTCCCGTCATCGACGAGCCGGTCGAGTTCGGCGACGAGTACGTCGTGGGGGTGCGGTCGGACCGGCGCCAGTGGCGCGCCGCGGCCGCGTTGGCGGAAGGCCAAACTGGCAATCGCGGGGTCTTCCAATGCCCATCGGACGTAGCTTTGGCCGAATGCAATCATCCGCGTTTGGCCGCCGGCAGCTCGGTTTACCGCCGCGGCCAGGCGCTCGGCTAGGCCAATGAGCACTCGCTCGGATAGCGCCTGGACGAGCGCGTCGCGTGAGTTGAAGTGGTGATACGCTGCGCTCGGGCTGACACCGACACGCACCGTCGCCTCGCGGAGCGACCAACCGTCGAGGCCATGTTCGCGAATAAGCGTCTCGGCGGCGTCGAGCAGGGCGGAGCGCAGAGCGCCGTGGTGATATCGACCGTTTCCCATATACGGATTTTAACAGTATTTGGAAGTTATATGCAGATGTTGACGGCGTTCAGAATCTTTGCTATGTTCACATTTGAACTGAACACTGCTCAGATAGGAGAGGGCATCATGAGAGCCGATGAGAGTCCAGCAAGTTTGGCGGAAACTACTTCTGGCGCTAATGCGGTAGATGCGCTGCCGGACGTGACGAGTGCGCCGCCGCCGGTCATCCACGGCGCACCGGTCGAGATCTCGGACGGGGTGTTCGTGATCCCTGACGATCGGGTGCCGTCTGTGCCGAACATCGGCATCGTCGTCGGCGTTCAGGCAACGCTGATTGTCGACAGCGGGATCGGGCGACGCAACGGGGCATACGTGCTTGAGCAGGCCCGGCATCTTGCGGGGCAGCGGCCGCTATTCCTGACGATCACGCACTTCCACCCGGAGCATGGATTCGGCGCGCAAGCCTTCAAAGGCGAAGCGACGATCGTCTACAACCGTTCGCAGCGCGAGGAGCTTCATCGCAAGGGTTCCGCGTACGTCGACATGTTCCGGGGCTTTGGGCCGAACATTGCCGCCGAACTCGAGGATGTCGAACTTGTCGACCCAGACGTGTGCTACGACGGTTACGCTGAAATCGACCTCGGCGGTCATATCGCCGTTCTTCAGACCTGGGGGCCGGCGCACACGGCCTCGGATCAGACGGTGTTCGTCGATGGCCGCGTGCTTTTCGGCGGCGACCTGTTCGAAACGCGCATGTTCCCGATCGCGCCTTACTTCCCGCCGTACGACGCCGACGTTGACGGCGCCCACTGGATCCAGGTTCTCGACCAGCTCATGGCGCTCAACCCTCACACGGTCGTCCCCGGTCACGGAGAAGTCACCGATGTCACGGTGATCCGTGGCGTCCGCGACTACCTCGACTACGTTCGCACCGAAACAGCTCGACTCCAGGCTTCCGGCGCTGCCGCCGATCAGGCCGCCTCCGCCATCGTCAAGGCCGCACGCGAGCGCTGGAGCACCTGGGACAACCCTGAGTGGATCGCACTCGCCGCACGCGCTTTCTACGCCAGCCTCACGGCCTAAGCCGCGCCCGTGCCGCCAGATCCAAAACCCACGAAGCTCCAAGCAGAACGAAGGCCACGAATGGACAACCCAACCCCGAGTAGGCGCGACCGAGGAGTGTCCGTGTACGCCAATATACTTGGCGCACCTGAAGAGGACACGCCACGCTTGTTTGGCGAGCTCGTCGGCGCGACGTTCGCCGAAGAGGTGTTCGAAGCTGGCGGTGGGGCCGCCTGGCAGCACCCGGCGCTTACCCCGCGGGATCGCAGCATCGCGATCATTACCGCACTGGTTTGTCAGGGCGTCACTGACAAGCGGCTGCGCGCCCACATCCGACTCGGTCGGCAAGCGGAACTCGACGAGGAGGCACTCATCGTCCTCACCCTGCTCCTCGCCAGCTACGCGGGGTACCCGCGCGCCTCCATTGCCGCCGAAATCATTCGAGACGAATTCGCAATCATTGACCGAGACGACACACCAACATCCGCCGACGCCAACTTCCGCGATCGCTAGTTTCTCGCGAAGACCCGGCGGCGCCAACCGCTGATTGCCGAGACCGTCGCCCTCACGCTCAACCATTGCATCTGTCCCGTCCATATTGCGCCAGCCGCGTCCGCAGTCGCGACGCGGTTGGCGCGTGACGACGGCAATTGGTGGTGACCGCCGTGGACCTTGGGGATGACAAACCGCTTCGTCGACTCGGTATCGCCACCACCGGGGTGGTGGGAATCAGCGTGCCCGTGCTCGGGCTCACCCGCCGCGGCGATCTCAAGACGAAGAGGGACCGGCAATAGTCTGCCTATCGTTTCCCTGGCCGCAATTCGTTCGCCGCAAAGCCGGCGGCAACACGCCTCGTTTCACGGAACCACGGGCTTTGCCTGGAATAGGCAAGGCAACAGGTGGACTCGGTCCGGAGGATCACGGAGATGACCGTCTTCGTGATCGCCGGACGAGCTGCTCGCCCACGCCCTCCTGATCAGCCGGCGCGTCCACGGAAGGCAGGGGCCTCCGCGACCCACGATCTGGATGAGTGAGATTGGAGTCCTCAACCGCAAGGAGCGTGTGGGAACGGCGGCGATCCATCTGACGCCTCGGGAGCGGAGCCTGCACTATCTACTCGCGGCCAACACGGGACGAGGGCTGCGCGCAAAGCTCCAGAACGACTGGCGCCGGTCGCGCTTCATCGCCAGCACGCCGAGGCGTGGCGACCGCTTCCTACCGATGTTTAACGTCGATGCGCCGCCGCGGGCCTAGTCTCGGCGTGACGGTTCCTTCATGACAGGTTACTGGTCCCGTCCATGGCGTGAGGTGGTGCAGCCCAATCCGAGTTCATCCTGGTCCGCCCCACAACGGTCTATTTCTTTCGTCTGGCGATCTTGCGTTTACGCCACCGGCGACGCCGACAGCGCTGATGTCCGGTACATGCCAGTCTCCGACTTCACGGCAGGTGCTCGGCGCCCTCCTCGTCGATTTCCCCGACTGCGCCTCCGGGCGGGGCCCAATCGCGCCTCGGGACGGGTGTTCCCGCCCGTTCACCTCGCTATTCTCGTTACATGGGGACAGCGGTTCCCACGAGACACGCACAATCTGAAGGAGCGCACAATGAGCACGATCACCACGGAACAGACCGGTGCGCGGACGACGCCCGTCCGCATCGACCCTGACGATCCGAACATTCTTGTTCGAACCAATGTTCTTTCCAAGCGGTACGGCGACCGCGCATCGGTCCAGGATCTGACCTTCTCGGTCCGCCGGGGGGAAGTCTATGGCTTCCTTGGACCGAACGGCGCAGGTAAGACGACGACCCTGCGGATGCTCCTTGGTCTGATCGAGCCGACCTCCGGCTCCGCGGTGGTGGTCGGCTATCAGCCGGGCGACCCCGCAGGTCTGGCCCGGGTCGGCGCCCTTGTCGAGTCTCCCGCCTTTTACCCCTACCTCTCCGGCCGCGACAACCTCGCGGTCCTCGCCCGTTACTCGATGCTACCAGCATCCCGGATCGACGAGGTTCTGGAGATCGTTGACCTGACTGATCGGGCCGGCGACGGCTTCAAGACCTACAGCCTCGGCATGAAGCAGCGGCTTGGGGTCGCCGCCGCTCTTCTCAAGGCGCCCGACCTGCTCATCCTCGATGAGCCCACCAACGGCCTCGATCCAAAGGGCATGGCCGACATGCGCGACCTCGTCCGTCGTCTCGGCGCGGGTCGAACATCTGTCCTCCTCTCCAGCCACCTCCTTGGTGAGATTGAAGTGATCTGCGACCGGGTTGGGGTGATCCAGGAGGGTCGCCTCGTCGCCGAGGGCACTGTTGAGGAACTGCGGGGCGCGGCCGGACTCATCGTCCGAGCCGACCCGCTGGACCGGACCGCTCGGGTGATCGACCGCATCTACGGGCCTAACCGGCTGCGCATCGACGACGGTTCGATCCTTCTCGAGGCCGATCCCGCCAGCGCCCCTGACCTCGCCCGCGAACTCGTCGCCGCCGGCGTCGACATCCTCGCCCTCGAGCCCCGCCAGCGAACCCTGGAGGAGGTCTTCCTTACCTTGACCGATGCAGCCTGATGCTCATTCACCCGATCTAACCCGTCTGTAATGCGATGATTAACCCTGAGAAAGGATCTCCCATGTCCACTATTGCCTCGACCGACCCGCGCACTCACGGCGAGCCCTCCGCCCGCGCGGCGTCGCCTGGCCGCGTGCCGCGTTCTCTCCTCCCCAGCGTCTCCGCCGAGCTCTACAAGCTGGTTCGGCGGCCCGCTACCTGGCTCCTCGCTGGCTTCTTCGCCCTTGTCATCGTCGCGTTCAACGACGTCGTCGCTTCCATCGCGATCCGGACAATGAGCGCCAACGACCCCGATCTGTCGCTCTTTCACGACATGCTCCGCTTCGAGAACTTTTCGAGCTCCGCCCTGGGGGTCGTCGCTTCGATCGGCGGACCGATCGCGCTGATCTTGGGCGCGTTTATCTCCGGCAGCGAGTATGGCTGGAACACCTTCAAGACCGTCCTTACCTCCGGGCCAAGCCGGCTCAGCATCCTCGGCAGCAAGGTCATCGCCCTCGCGTTTGTTGTTACCGCATTCGTCGTTGTCGGCTGGACCGCCTCGGCCGCCGCCAGCCTTGTCGTCTCGGTTATCGACGGAACCGCCGTGAATGCGCCGTCGTTCGGCAACCTCGTCGGCGGCCTCGGCGCTGGCTGGCTGATCACCGCAGTCTGGGCCATGATCGGGCTTTCCCTCGGCGTCATCTTCCGAAGCACCACCGCCCCAATCGGAATCGGTCTGATCTGGGGGCTCGCGGCGGAGACCATCATCTCGGTGTTCGGCGGCTCGATCAGCTTCTTCCACACCGTTCAGCGGTACCTCATTGGCCCGAACGCGAGTACACTTACGAACGCAGTCAAGGCCACAATCTCGACAAATGATCTCAGCGTCCACCTTTCGACCATCCACGCGGTCCTCGTCCTCGTCGGCTACGCGGCGGTCCTCGCCGCGATCGCGACCCAGCTTTTCCGGACTCGGGACCTCACCTAGCCTACTCGCCCCTGCCGCTCTACGGAGGACCCTAATGGCGCACGCCGCCCCCGACCGGTCGATCGTCACAACGGCCCCGCCCTTGACCGGGCGGGGCCGCCCTCATGTCTCGGGCTCCATCCGATCCCGGTTCCGCCAGCGCCTGCGCTGGCGGCTCACCGCCAGCTACGCCCTGGTCACGGTCGTCGTGCTCCTGTCGATCGAGTTGCTCCTTCTCGCCTGCGGCGGTGTCTTCTTCGCGATTTCGCTTGCCCGGAACGACCAAACCATCATCGACGATCTGAACCGTGAGGCGGCGTCGCAGGTGGCCTCGCTACTGACTCCCGGCACCCCCGACCTCGCCGGCATCGACCGTTGGCTGCGCGGGATCCAGTCCAATGGCATCGTCGCGGAGGGTGAACGCCACGTCCAAATCCGGCCGGACGCCTCTATCCTCGCCAAAAAGCAGACGCTGCTGTTGGTTCTGGATCAAACTGGCCGCATCGCCGGCAACATTAAGCAGACGGCGCCTCCAGTCGTCCTGGCGCCGGTCACGACGGTCAGCATCCCGGAACTTGCTTCAATCGCGCCGGCGGCGCTGGCCGGCCGCGACACCTCCACGCCGTTTCTCCAATGGCCGCCGTCCGTCCGGATCAACGTGGCTGTTCCCATCCGGGACGACCATGGCGTTGTCGTCGGGGCGCTTGTCTTCAGCGCGCGCTCGCCGCTGAACGCTGCATTCGGCGTGGTGGGAAAGACCCTTGGCCTGACCGCTCTGGGGCTCGTGCTCTTCGGCGCGGTCATTGGGACGATCTCGGGGTACGTCGCGGCGCGCCAGCTAACGGTCCGCCTTGACCATATCACCGAGGCAGCCGCGGCCTGGGGTTCCGGCGATTTCTCGGTCGCGATCGCTGACCCAGCGGAGGACGAGATCGCTCTGCTCGGGCGGCGGCTGAACCTGATGGCCGAGCGGCTAACCGACTTGATCCACGCCCGCGAGCAGCTTTCGGTCGTGGACGAGCGCAACCGCCTCGCGCGCGATCTCCACGACAGTGTGAAACAGCAGGCCTTCGCCGTGAGCATGCACTTGGCGACCGCCCGAGAGGTCTATGCGCGCAAACCGTCGGACGCCCGGCGCCACCTCGACGCGGCCTACGACATTGCTCGGCAGAGTCAGCAGGAGTTGACAACCATTATTCAGACGCTCCGGCCCACTGAACTTACCCAAGCGAGCCTCGATCGCGCCCTGCACCGCTACGTGGCGGAGTGGCGGGCGCAGACTGGCATTGCCGCCGCCACCAAGATTCCGCCGGATGTCGTGCTTCCAGACCCGCTCGAGGACGGGCTCTTCCGGATCGCCCAGGAGGCGCTCACCAACGTCGCCCGGCACAGCCGGGCGACCAGGGTCAATGTCACGCTCAGGCGGGATGCTAGCGCCTGGATGCTCGATGTCGTCGACGACGGCACCGGGTTCGATCTGCGCCGGGCCCGGCGCGGCGTCGGCCTTCATTCGATGCGGGAGCGGGCGGCGGCTCTGGGCGGGACCTGTGATGTGGCGAGCGGCCCGCAGGGCACCCGCGTCTCAGTGCGTTTCCCAGACGCCAGTCCGGAGGGACTCTGACGTGGAGACGCCGATCACTGTCCTGCTCGTCGACGACCACGCGGTCGTCCGGGCTGGCGTGCGCGCCTACCTCGAAACCCAGCCGGATATCGAGATCGTCGGCGAGGCGGCCGACGGGCTTGAGGCAGTTCACCTCGTGACCGAGCATGTGCCTGACGTCGTCCTGATGGATCTGGTCATGCCGGGGATGGACGGCATTGAGGCGACTCACCGGATCCGAACCGCGAGTCCACGGACGAGGGTTGTCGTCTTGACCTCATTCCACGAGGACGCCAGCATCTTCCCCGCGATTCGAGCCGGGGCGCTCTCGTACTTGCTTAAGGACGTCGCGCCGGACGAGGTCGTGGCCGCGGTTCGGCGCGCATCCCGGGACGAGGCCATCGTCCACCCGAGGGTGGCCGCCCGGCTGATGGAATCAGTTCGCGGTGACCATGGGTCGGTAACGAACCCCTACCTCGACCTGACCGAGCGGGAGCAGGAGGTGCTGCGGCTGATTGCTGAGGGCATGTCAAACTTGGAGATCGCCGAGGCACTTAGTATCGGAGAGAAGACGGTCAAGGGTCATGTCAGCAATGTCCTGGGTAAGCTCTACCTTCAGGACCGGACCCAGGCCGCCGTCTATGCGTGGCGCGAGGGCTTCGTTCGCCGCGACCCGAGCAGATAGCCCGTCAGACTTGGACAATTGAGGCAACGACTCCGTCGATCGCTTGCCATTTCCAGTCGGAGCCGATCAGCTCGTCGATGTGTGCCAGGTGCGCTGCTCACACCGCGGCGAAGACGCCGGTGTGAGCCGCTCTTTAAAGCGGTCGTGCGGCGTCGAACCGGCGCCCAGTTCGTGTGACAAGGCATTCCGTTGATACTAGCGAACCCACCAACCAAGGCACGCGCATACGTTTCAGATTTGAATTCGCGGAGGTGTTGGAGCTGAGTAGTGTCGATCGTACTGGGATCGATTGGGCGACTCGAAAAATAGAGGAGGGCGGGTTTTCGCGCCGCAGCAAATTGATCAATTTCTTCGACCGTCCCTAATCCCGCGACGCCCGTATTGCTTCCGCGCTTCGTCCAGAACATACCAATCAGGATATCGGCATCGAGGACGATTTGGTCATTGATGGCAGATTGGGGGCGAACCCCAGAGGTCGGAGTCGCGTGAGTCTCCCACATGACTGGAAGAAGCACGACGGACTCTGCGGAGGCGTGGAGCACATTCCATTCGAGGATGACTTCCCGTGCTGCTTGAGGCTCTTGGCTCAGGTCCGAGGGCGAAGCGATCAGAACGCGGTAGGTCTGAGAATCGAATGGCACGATACATCTCCTACACTCAGAACGCTAGAATCTACCCTGTTCCATATCGGAGAAGCGGTTACATTCCACCGACGGGGTAACAAATGGGTAACATCTCGCCACATACAGCGACAGCCACTCACGTTGAGTGGCTGATTTTGGGGGTCAAATGGGGTTGGAGCGAAAGACCGGACTCGAACCGGCGACATTCTGCTTGGAAGTTCCTCGGCCCCAAACCTCAGGTTTTTGACCCTACAAAAACTGCCTGCAGTTTACCAAGGTTTCTGCCTTCAATCCGTAATGTACATCGTCTGGGCCACTGCTGCCTGAAGAGATCATGCTCCGGAGGAAACCCCGGCATATCGGCCGTTTTCGGGGCTAAGCCACTTGCCTTGATCTCGGTGAAATCCTTGCCCTGAAGGCAATGTCCAGCTGCATGACTCTCCTGTACCGCCTCGTCTATTGCTCTGGCGCCACCTCTCATCGATGAAAGGCTCCTGCCTAGCGTTCAAGGTTGTCCGGGTTATGGCAGTAGCCAGCCTTACCACGGAACTGCAGGTGTTCCATATAAAGAGCATCAGGTTGAGGATGAGCACCATTCCCGAAGTCCCCCGAGGAGCAACCCAACCATGCGGCGGGCATCGTAGCGCGGGTCGCTGCCGGGGCCGATACAGAGGTTGCCAATGCCGCGCATCAGTGCGTAGGCATCCATATCAGGGATGATTTTGCCCGCTTTAACTGCGGCACTTAGCATCTGCTCGGATACGGGAAGCAGGCGGTCGACAAAGTAATCGTGTAGCGCGTCGAAGTTGGCGCTGTCGAATCGTAATGCGGCGGCCAGTCCATGCTTCGTCACCAGAAAATCGACGAACAGGTCGATCCACTGCGCCAGGGCAGCGTATGGCGAGTCGTTCGCCGCCAGAAGCGCCGGCCCGGCCTCGGCGCAGGCCTCCACCTGATGGCGGTAGACGGCGACCACCAGATCTGCGCGGGTCGGGAAATGGCGGTAGATCGTTCCCATCCCGACGCCGGCCCGGGCCGCGATGTCCCACACCGGCGCATCCACACCAGATGTGACAAACACGGCGTCGGCGGCATCGAGCAACTTCTGCGCGTTGCGCCGCGCGTCGACCCGCTTGGTCCGGGCAGGTCATTCCGTTCGGGCGGACGGTGTCTTGATGGAGGACCGGTTATCGGACGCGGAACTGTGCGAGCGGAACTGTGCGATGAGGAGATCGATGCGGTCACGGTGGTAATTCGGGCGGAGCCGGGCGTTGCGGCCGAGGGTGACCAGTCCGTGTAGCGCCGCCCACAGCACTTCGGTGAGCGTGTCGACATCTCGCTCTCCAGCGATGGTGGTTGTCGCTGCGCGGAGCTCGGCGTACCCGTCGGCCAGCGGCATCGGGACATCTGCGGCGCCGAAATGCAGTCGCGTCGTCCGGGTGAACATCGCGTCATACAGGGCCGGGTTGTGCTCGGCCCACGCACTGTACGCACGGGCGACCTCGGTCACCGCGTCCTCCGGTGCCGCAGCGCGTCGGGCGTGGCCGATCGCGTCGGCCAGCTCCTCGAACCCTTCCAAGGCGACCGCCTCGACCAGATCATCGAGAGACAAGAAGTGCTTGTAGATCACTGGCTGGCTGTACTCGATCTCAGCCGACAACCGCCTGGTAGTCACCGCATCCCACCCCTCCCGTTCCGCCAGAGTGCGGGCGGTTGCAGTGATGAGTTTTCGTCGCGCGGCCCGCTCGCGCCGCCGATCCTCGATAGCCATACTGCATGTTAGCACTGAAAGGACCGCGAGAGTCGCTATTGACATGCTTCCATGCTTGGGTTAGCGTTGCTAGGAAATAGCAACGCTAACCTTAAGGAGGTCGGCCATGCCGACGAACGAACAGCAGCTCGCCGAGACGTACCTTGCAATGCTCAACACACACGACCCCGACTTGGTGGATCGCTTTGTCGCCGAGCAGTACATCAACCACAACACGGTCGTTGCCGACGGTCGTGAAGCCAACCGGCAGTTCTGGACCGCGTTCTTCCGCGGCCTGCCGGACGTGACCGCCACGATGGAGGATTTGGTCATCTCTGGCGACCGCGTCGTCGGTCGCTTCATCTACCGGGGTACCCACACCGGGGACTTCCTGGGGATCCCAGCGAGCGGCAACCCGGTGGAGATGCGCAGCATCGACATCTGGCGAGTCGCGGACGGCATGTTCGTCGAACACTGGGACGAGCTGAACCTGATGGAGGTGTTCCAGCAGGTGGGCGTTCTCACGCCGCTCGAAGGGAACCAGGCGACGCAGTCGTGACCCTGCTGACGCAGCTCGCCGCGCTCTTGGCGATCATGGGAACCGGAGTTGTCTACGGCACGGACGTGTTCTGCGCCATCGTGCAGCGGCCCGCTCTCGCTCGAGTCGACGACGCGGCATTGACGGCGGTGATGGGAAATCTGCACCGCTACGCCGACCGGCGGATGCCCGTCCCCGGCGTCATCGCCATCCTCTTCTCGGCCGTTGCTACCGCCCTCGCCGCCGTGACCGGTCACTGGTCCGCGTCCATCGCCGCAGGACTCGCGCTCATCCTGCTCGTCGTCTGGATGATCCTCTACGCCCGCATCAGCGCACCCATCAACCGGGTACTCACCGCCGCAGTCGACAACCACGAGACGCCGGCGAACGCTCGCATGCTGCAACACAACTGGGATCGCATCATCGTGCTCCGCGCAACCCTGCAAGGCGTGGCCGTCCTCGCCCTTGGGATCTGCCTCATCATCACCTGACGGGCCCGGTCCGCATTCGGAACGGAGATACGGTCCGCGTCAAAGTGATCAATGACCTGACCGAAATGACGAACTTTCACACACATGGTTTCCATGTTTCGCCCGGAGGCCACTCGGACAACATCTTCGTGATGATCCCGCCCGTCGAAAGCTTCCAGTATGAGTACCAGATCCCGACCAACCACTCACCCGGTCTCTATTGGTACCATCGGCACCCGCACGGCATCTCGGACGACCACGTAGCCGGTGGCTTGGCCGGGGTGATCGTCAACGAGGGCGAGCTCGACCAGTTACCGGGCATTGTCGGCCTCACCGAGCGGCTGGTCATCATCCAGGCGACCCAGTTCGGGCCGGACGGAGCGGTAGTGGCAGCGGGCGATCAATCGGCGACGACCCAGTTGCACCTGATCAACGGCCAGTTGCAGCCGGTGATCCGGATGCGACCGGGCGAGACCCAACGCTGGCGCATCGCCAATATCAGTGCGGGCAACTTCTACAATCTGGCCCTGGCCGGTCACCCACTCCACCAGATCATGGGCTCACCGTCCCAGTTTCTGATCGACGGCCAGATGTTCGATCCGGATCGCATCGACCAAACCGTGCAGCTCAATGCGCTCGAGGAGTGGGTGATTCACAATACCAGCGAGGATTGGCATCCCTTCCATATCCACGTGAATGATTTTCAGGTGGTGGCGGTGAATGGCGAGCCGATCGTGTCCCATAGCTTTGACGATACCTATCTCGTGCCACCTTACGGCTCGATCACCATGCGCACCCGGTTCCTCGACCTCAAAGGCACGTTCGTCTATCACTGTCACATCCTCTTTCACGAGGACCACGGCATGATGGGCGTCGTCGCGGTGGTCTGACCAAAAGGGGGAGAGTATGGCAACCGGTCGCTGCCAAGTGGAACGACCGGCTGCTGACGAAGAGGTCGTCGGTAAAGGGATTGGGCTCAATGAATGGTGAGAACAGTGAGTTTGTGGCCCTGATGATGGAGACTCACCCGAATCCTTCGGTCGACCTCCTGGAGGTGGGAGTTGCCATTCGGGAGCACCGACCAGTAAGGTGGCACCTTGACACGCCGCGATCAGGCTATTTGCTGGCGTTTTCGACGTTGTCTATTGGACGATGCACAGGGCCATATTGGTACTCCGCGACTTGCATCCCTCAGCCTCTTGTTGCACGCCGCAGACATGCGAAACAGCTTGAGACCCCGCCTGTTAGCCCACGCGCCTCATCCACGCGGCGAGCCGGTCCTGCTCCTCCACCGAGAGGCGGTTGCGGGCGACCGAGAGAAGGTTGGCGTTGACCCATTCCACCCGGCGCATGGACACGATCACGTGGTCGACGAGCTCCTGAGCGCTGACCCAGCGTAGGAGGATGTCCGCGACGAGCGCCTTCTCCTCTCCGATCTCGTCAAGCTTCCACCCGCGGATGAAGGGGGACATCGCGACGACGTTCAAGCCTCGTTCCTTCGCCTCCTCTAGCACGGGCAACACCTCGCGGTTGAAGGCGTTGTATGGTGCGAAAACGTGCGTGACCGGATGCGTCTCGGGCAGGGAGCGAAGGAGCTGAATGTCGGCCATCCCCAGCGCGGCGCGGCGTACCTTGCCGGCGCGTATCCACTCCTCCGCCAGACCTAGCGCCCGCAGCAGTATCCTCTCGTCGTCGTCCGCATGAATGACGAGGATGTCAATGCGGTCGGTCTGCAGCTCGGAAAGCATGAGGTCTATGTGGTGTGGCTCATACGGCGTCCACGGTGCCAAGTCGTTCTCCTTGCCAGAACGGGCGAAGAAGTTCCAGGCTGTGATTTCGGCCTCCTCGCGGCGACCCAGTTCCCGGAGCACCCGCCCTAACGCAAGCCGTTCCTGGTGGTAGGTAGTGTCAAAGAGCGTGATGCCGGAGTCCAGGCAGGCGGCGACGAGTGTGCACTGCTCCTGGAACGAGGGCTGCGGGTCGTTGCCGAGCTGGTGGATGTACGAGTGACCCCCCAATCCCAGCTTTGACCGCTGGCTTGCCCTCTGGGTTACCATATTGCTCCGTTTCACGCTACACCGTACGACGATTGAGGAAGTAGTTATCGTGACCCGGCACCACCACGTCGGCTGCGCGGGCGACGGCCGCAATCGATGCGACGGCTGCTTCTGGATCGACTGTATTGAAGTAGTAGTCGTCATGCCAGAAGAAGTCCCGAGTCATCGCGGCGTCTCCAGCCACGACGACGCGCAGCCCTTCGCTTTCGAACAGCAACGATGAGTGACCGACGGAGTGTCCCGGTGTCGCGACGACCCTGATGCCAGGAATAAGTTCCGGTTCGGCGGGACGCAGGATGTCCAGTACCTGGCGGTCTGGGCTGCCGGGCTCGAGCAGGATCTTCCAGTGCGCGATCTCGCCAGGTGGCATGTACCAACCAGCATCCGGGAACGCTGCAAGACCAACGCGGTGGTCTCCGTGAAAGTGCGTAAGGAAGACGATGTCGACCGAAGCCGGCGCTATGCCCGCCCGTCGGTCCAGGACACGAACCATCTCCTGTGGGGGGAGTCCTGGATCGACCACCACGCAATGCCCAGCAGTCCGAATGAGTGTGCTTGTGCAGAGGGGCTCACGGTACGCCCGCTCGTCAATCTCGCCCCAGTACCGATTGCGGCTGAGGTGTCCGATCGTCAGCACATCCCATTGGAACACGGCCGGTCCTTCCCTATCTTTCACCACGGTCCAGATCCTCGTTCCCCTCGGCATCCTCCATCCCGTAGATGCCGGCGGTAAGCCGGGGCACCACCGAAACATCAAGCCGGGGCTCGAATGCCTCGATGAGTCGCACGTTGTGCTCAACTTCCTCTGGCCACCGCATTCCCACGAGCGCGACATGGACGCGTGGATCGGAAAGCACGAAGTCAAGGCACACCTCGTACGGATCCCGCGCCTGCGGCCATTCGGGTGCGAGCGACTGGAGAATGCGCTGCAGGATTCCCGAGGTCATCGTGCGCATCGTGACGACGCCGATCCCGCGCTGCCTCGCCTCGTCAAGGGCGTGGAGAGCGGCGGATTGGTAGATCAAATTGTAGGCGAGCTGCACGACCTGGAACTCGCCGCTCGCCAAGAAGGGGCGTGCGGTCCATGGCTCCTCCGCCGTCAGCCCGATGAAGCGTATCTCGCCACTCTGGTGCAACTCCCGAAGTGCCTCAAGCGGGCCGCCATGCATGATGTGCGTGTAGTCTTCCTCGCTGTACATGCCGCCGTGGAACTGCGCCACATCCACGTACGACGTCCCGAGCCGCTCCAGACTTCCACGCACACTCTCCTTCACGGCCACCCTGTCGAGTCCCTTCCACCCTACCTTGGTTGCCAGCACGCACTCGTCACGCCGGGTCCGCATGACCTCGCCAATGAGGCGTTCACTATGGCCATCACCGTATCCAGGAGCAGTGTCGATGTAGTTGATGCCGAGGTCGAGTGCCCGGTGAATCGTCGCGAGAACCGTCAGCCGTCCCGTGGCGGAGTATGGATCCCAGTCCCGCGCGCGGTTCACCCCCGAGAAAGGGTATCCTCCCAAACCAATCCGTGAAACCTGGAGTTCCGTGTTTCCGAAGGGTACTTTCTTCATAGGGAAGCTCCCCGTAGCAACACCCGTTGGCAGAGACGACCTCGTCTCGCCTGCCCGCAATCACCTTGGTCGCGTGGCTGCTTTGGACAGTGGTGCCCCAAACAGGAATCGAACCTGTGATCTGCCGCGCGAAAGGCGGAGGAGGTCAAGTACCGCTAAAATCGCCCTTGGACACCTGTCTTCGATGGGTCAGACCCACTGCCTAGGTCTCGGATTATACCAGCGTTCGGAGGCGCTGTGATGGGGGGACAGTCACAGGCTGTCCGGCCCGACGACTCTCGCCGCGGATGTCCGTGACCTCGTGACGTACCTCCAAGCCGAAGGTGCCTGAAGCTAACGATGTTCGCAATCGTCAGCTCATAGGCTTGTCGCCTCCATTACCTTCTTGGCATTCTTCCGCGCCAAGTGGACATAAATGGTAGTGGTATCGAGAAAATGATGTCCCAGGCACTGCTGTACCTGAAACGGCGAGACACCGGCCTCGGCCTTGAAGGAAGCGAAGGTATGGCGCAGCGAGTGGGGGGTAATCCGTTTGGTGATCCCGGCCTGTTCACAATACTTGTTCAGTAAATCGCGTACGCCCCATTCCTTGAGCGGTTCTTCGTCACGATTGAGAAAGAAATGGTCATAAGGAACATTGGGGCGCAGTGCCAACCAGGTCTTGGTGGCCCGCACGCCTTTCTTTTCCAGGGCAGACATGCCCTTGCCAATGCGTACCGTCAGAAGACCGGTGGTGAGGTCTATGTCATCAAGATGAAGTTCACATAGTTCGCTAATCCGAATGCCGGTCTGGATAAATAACGTGAGAATGCCGAAATCGAGAGGGTTAGCGCCAGCGGCCGCCAACAAGCGATTGTATTCCTTGGGCGTGAGATAGGTGCGCGCTTTGCGCTCACGCTTGGGAGTATCGACCCCGTCAACCGGAGACTGATCGATCAACCCCGAATTCTTCATCGATCGATAGAACTCGCGGATTGCCTCCAGGTTGCGAGCTCGTGACACGCCTGACACGCCACGATGGGCGAGTGCGGCCAGATACTCATTGAGGTCATCGCCGGTCACATCTATAGGACCCATCAAGTACGAATTGCCCTCATGGAGTCAGATTTCCAGTTGCAAGTGGGACGAACTCATCGTAGAAGATAGGGACTGAAAAAGAACTCCGATACCGGACCCACTGATTAAGAGCCGGAAGGGCTCGCGGTCCGCGTACGTACGCCCAAATCCGATCCACGAATGTCCTACTTGATTCTCGGCGAATCACTGTCAATTGGAATTGTAGCAGGTGTTGACCAGAGTTAAATCGGCTAACGCAGGTCGTTGTCCAAGACCTCTCCAGTCATGATAGCTCGGTGTAACAGCGCGTATCCATGGTTCCCAATCGGCCGCCATCGTGGACCACCTGTACGCTGATAATACTCATCAATTTTTTGATGGACCTTGTGTCGGGCGACGGTCTTGGTGCATCTTAGCTCGCGCATCACGGCGGGGTAGCCGCCGTAGGCCCACCAGTCGAGAGGATGTTGGACTGGATCCATAGTCTCCACCATACCGGCGTGGTGAGGGATCTGGCAACAGCGAAGCGAGCTCGATGCGACGCAGGGATTGATGTTTTCCTGTTTACAGAGTGAGCGTCGGCTGAATTTGTGAGAGGCCGCATGGCAGTCTCTGCCCGAGTGCGACGCTCTTCTTTCGGCATCGGGACAGACATGCGTGAAACAGGAATCCGGAACGTTTCGGGCCGATCGGGTATGCTCCTGGTAGCAGGGGAACAACGGGACCGGTTCCAAGGGCGTATCGTTGGATTATTGTCGTTCACATTTTGTGGCTTAGGGACGCCAAATTTGGTGTCTGGTAATCAAATATTCTCCCAAAGCGTATCGTCAGCATCGAAGATGAGGGTCTGAGAAATGGGCTTCAAAACACTACCTCACACTACTTCCGCGCGGATGACCGGTGGTGCTACCCGCGGTGCTACCGGGATGGGCTTCCGTGTCGACATGCAATCCCGCAGGTAGCTCCGCGCCATTTTACCTCGGGCTTGGCGCATGGATGCATCGCGTTTACATCTGCTCCTGCCAGCACCCATCGTGAAGCGGGGCTCATTCCCACGATCGACTCCTGCAGACGGACAATTACCTGCGCAAGGATTGCAGACCCGATTGGACCGACCGGAGCCAGTTCCGCCGAGTGTGAAGTGTTCAGGCAGGCTGCGCGCGACTGGCTGCCGGTGCTGGTCTCTCGCGACGCAAAGTACGATGGGACCGAATCAATGGTGCATGGTGCCACGACTTCCAATTCGCCCTCCCACATGCACCGGCACAACGTGCGGGCATGAGTCCCGCCCTGCCGTATCGAGCGCGTCCCATGGCAGGGCGGGAAGCTCTGGAGGGCCGGATTTCGATTGTCGTCGTGGTCGAAGGGGCTCCCTGTCAGTCTGTCTCGATTGATTTGAAACAGATGAATGAGCGTCAGGAAACAACGGAGATGCCAGACGTAAACAGGTGGAAACATCAAAGGTGTTTGCCTGAAGGTGGGCAAATCAAATAGGTGCTCGTCAAGGACAAGGACTTCGGCGACGCAGCGATAGCGCTGTTTCGCGGATTGCCGCCGGAGGACTCTTGCAGTAGCATGAATCTCCATGGCAGGGCAGAACGAAGATGTGGATTCGGGCCCAGGCAATGGGGAAGGAGATGCACGATGAGCGCCGTTTCCGGAGTCGATCCAGGCTCGACATCGCCCGCCTCCGGTCCTCCCAGCCTCTGGCGGAATCCTGCGTTTCTGCGGCTCTGGATCGCGAAGACCGTGTCCGGCGTTGGAAACTCCATCACCGGCATCGCCATTCCGGTCATCGCATCCATCTCCCTCCATGCTACTCCCGCGCAGATGGCCATCCTCGTCTTTGCCAGTCAACTGCCGGACCTTCTCTTTGGATTGCTGGCTGGTGTCTGGGTCGACCGGGCCAGACGCCGCCCGCTATTGATCACCGCGGATCTCGGCCGCGCCCTGATTCTGGCACTCATCCCACTCTCGGCGCTGTTTGGGTTCCTGTCCATGCAGGTTCTCTGGGTTGTCACGTTCGTGAGTTCGGCGCTCGGCCTGATCTTCACGTTGGCATCGGTCGCGGTTCTCCCCTCGATCGTAAGGAACGATCAACTCGTCGATGCCAACACGAAACTCCAAATCAGCGAGGCCGTGCTCAGTCTCGCGGGCCCGGGAGCAGCTGGCTTGCTGATTCAATTTGTCGCGGCGCCCAAAGCGATCCTGGCGGATGTTGGATCGTACATCGCTTCGGCATGGGCGCTTGGCGGCATCGGGGCAACAGAAACGAAACCCGAGCGAACATCGTCCGGTCACCCAGTTGCCGATATCCGGCGAGAGATAGGCGAGGGCATCCACGAACTCGTTCGAACCCCGATGCTGCTCGCCCTGGCGATCTCGATGGGGATCATCGTTCTCGGCGGATCGATTCAAATGACCGTTGAGATTCTGTTCCTGACCCGGGTACTTGGGTTCACCGCTATCGGACTCGGTCTCCTCGCTGCCAGTGATGGAGTGGGGTCGCTTCTCGGTGCCGCCTTCGCAGGGAGGGCTGCGGCACGCTGGCCGTTGGGCTGGATCCTGATCGTTTCGGCCAGTTTCCAGGGAGTCTTGGCCTTCGTTTCTCCCATTGCCAATCACGTACCCAATCCCCTCGTGCTCCTGATGTCCGCGGGTGTCCTCAGGGGGTTTGCCTACTCGGTTTTCGCGATCAACCAGATCAGCCTGCGCCAACGCATCACCCCGATTCGCGTCATGGGGTGGGTCACGGCAGCACGTCGATTCCTGATCTTTTGCCTGGCTCCGATTGGTGCCGCGTTGGGAGGATGGTTGGGAACGGTCGCGGGATTGCAGCCAACACTCGTCGTTGGCGCCGTCGTCCTTCTGGGCGGATCCCTCAGCATGCTGTTCTCTCCGGTTCGGCTGGAAGCCTGACTCGCATCATTCCGACGTGATCGCAGGAGGACGCGAGCCTCCGAGAGCACTTCGGCAATAATCCTGCCCGATGCCGGCACCGGGAATTGCCCGTAAGGTACTGGGTGGAGTTGCGGCGATCGCGATCAGGAAGACGATCGGCCGGCGGTAATCCACGGCGTTTTTGGCGAGGCTGCGCGGACGGCAGCGACCCATGTCCCGACATATCCGGGACATGGGTCGTGTCATGGTACGAATCAGGGGGCAAGGGTGGCGAGAGTAAGTTACGGCACCGGTGTGGCTCCTGGTGCATCGACGATGCCGAGTTGCTGCCAGAGGTTGAGGCCACTTACTTCCGACCAGCTCTCCGCAACCACGCCGCATTCGAACCGGAAGATGTTGATGCCCGACCAGATGACCTTGATGCCGGTCGGATTGGTCCCCAGGAACGGGCCGGTGAAGGTTCCCGAATGGGTGAAGCGAATCGCGACGAGGTCGCCATCTGCGATGATCTCCTTGTCGGTGTGCACCAAGTCCGGGAAGGCCGTGAAGAACGCCGTCACGCCATCCTGGAGCGCCGCCACACCGACCGAATCGCGTTGCAAACCGAAATGATGGATCGTGTCGGGGGTGACGAGCGCCTCGTAGAGCGACACGTCCTTGCTGTTCCAAACATCGAACCACTTCACCGCGACCGCGACATTGGCGTTCTCGCTGCCATCGACGCAATCGCTCGCTGGGGTGGCCCCGGCATCAGGAGTCGCCTGCACCGCGGAGCCCGTATCCAGACCCAGCCCAAGTTGGGTCAGCGTATCGGACTCAGCCCAGCTCTCGCTGATCCTGCCGCAGGTGAACTGAAAGATGTTGATTCCGCTCCAGGAGACCTTCTCGCCGGTGGGTGGGAAACCCTGCACCTCTGCCGTGAAGGAACCGGTATCCGTCCATCGCACAACGACAAAGTCGCCGTCGCCGAACACGTCGTCGATTGCGACCTCGATGTCGGGGAAGGCGGATCGGAGGCCAGCAAGCACATTCTTGATGGCCTGCGGATTTGGTGCGACGGGAAAGAATGCGGCGTTGTGATGACCGTCTGGAGCGTAGATCTCATCAATGACGTCGAGATTGCCCTGGGCCAGCCCCTCCGTGAAGAAGCGGGTGGCCATGGCTTCCTTCTCGATTTGACCGGGAGAGACGCAGCCGCCGGATGGACTGGCAACTGGTGACGAATCTTGGGCGAGCGCTGGCAGACGCTGCATCCCGATAACGCTGGTTGCAAGGCCGAGTCCCGTTGCCTGCATGGCCGATCGGCGGGACAATCTGGTAGCGAGTGTCTTGGTCAGCGCGTCGAACCGGTGTGTGGTCAAGAGAAGTGTCCTTTCAGGATGAGGTGGGGATATTAAATACGCGATCATTCTGTTTATAGCCATGATGACGTTTTCTAGCAAGCTTTTCGCATAAACGACGCCCGTGAAGTCCGGACCGCAGGCTCGCAAGCTGGTAAGCTGGCAAGCATCCGTGATCGGAATCTCGAGAATGACGGATTGCTTCCCGAGATCACCTGGCTGAAGCGCGCAAGAGAAGCGGGCTTGATTACCGAGACGGGCTGCGGTGCTGGTGACGGTGACGGCGAGCCAATGGCTGAGCCTCTGCGTTCAACAGGAGGGGAGGGCGCTACCCAGTCGGGTGACATCTACCTATGAATGAAAGCGTGAGGTGCTCGAGGGCCGTAAGGGGTGGCTGTCCCGGAAGGGTGCGAGCAGCGATTCCATTCTGTGGTTAGCCACGTTGGGGGAGGAGGCATGGTCCGGTCAGGTAAGCGGCAAAGGGGCCAATGGTGAAGCGGGATCAGCCAATGTCGCCATGCCTGGGTCGATCGGTTCTGCGACCTGTGTGGAACGTTTTCTGTTTGTGGCGTGACGAGGGCTTCCTGGCGACCACAACCTGCACTTTTCGGCTCCATCTCACTGCACCATTGAGGCACGCGGAACTCCGAAAAGTCGACGATGCCGGCTCGGGAAACTTCCGAGCCGGCATCGTCATGTCACTCCAAATGCTCGATTGGATGGTGCTGCAGGATTCCCGGTGGTGAAGACGAAATGCGGTGACTAGAGGAGGGTCTCGGCCGCGTCGACCCACATCTCCGTACCGCTGACGAACGAGGCCGCGTCCGAGAGGAGAAAGGCGATCACCTCCGCAACCTGGGAGGGATCGGCGGGGCCACCAGCGAGCGGCGAGTGGCCCTTCGGAAACTCGATCGGCCATCGGATCGAATCGATATTCCGTGGAAATGTCGCCTCCTGGATATTCGTGGTGATCGCGCCGGGGCATACGACATTGATTCGGATCTTGTGCTGTGCGAGCTCGATCGCCATCATCTTGGTAAAGGCAACCTGACCAGCCTTGCTCGTGGAGTAGGCTACCGCACCGGGATAGTTGAAGTTGCGCGTTCCGTTCACGGACGAAACGACCACGATCGAGCCGCCCGCTCGCTTGAGCAGCGGCAGGCTCGACTTCACCGTCAGGAAGGTGCTCGTCAGATTGGTGTCCAGCGTGTGATGCCACTCCTCGAGCGTCAGTTCCTCGAGTGGCGCGAAGACGCCGTTGGCACCGGCGTTCGCGACCACCAGATCGAGACGCCCCCACTTCTCGTCGATCTGGCGGATGGCCTCCTTCACGTCGTCTTCGTTTCTGACATCGGCACTGATCCCGAATGCCTGGCCACCTGCGGCGACAACCTCTGCACAGGCCTCATCGATCCGTGCCTGTTGTCGTGAAAGCACGGCGACCGACGCGCCTTGGCGACCAAGGTGGATCGCCGTCGCCTTGCCGATACCGGAGCCTCCACCGGTCACGAGTGCTACCTTGCCTGCAAACTGTCCATCATTGGTCACGGAGCGGTCCTTCGTTGCGAATCCGATTGGTCATGCGTTCATTGCAGACAGGCGCAGATTATACGACGAGAGCGCTCGATTGGAGAACACACCGGGAACTATGGACGGTCGACCGTTTTACGCTGATTCGGAAACAGCCGACCATCAGACGTTTTGCGTGTTCTCTGTCCCAATCTCTCGCAACCGACTTCAGGCATGAGGGAGACGAATCCCACTCCACACTTTCTGCCAAGACTCACTTGCTCCCATGCTCCCATGCGAGGGCCTACCGAGAGGTTCTCGCGATCGGGGGACGAGGCTAGCCACATACAAGAAAACGATGGAAATGCGTCGCGCGTTCCCGCTTGGTTCATCGGCTCTGAACGGACGTCCTCCGCCGGAAGCCCGGATCGCCCTGACGAGGTGTAGATCCTCGTTCGAAACCCTTCGATAAAAACCACCAGCACCGAATTCATACGATGCCGGTGGTTCGATTCCAGTGAACGCCTTCTTCTCTACCTGGTCCTCGAGCGATGATCGGCCGTGTTCACCGTATCGGACTGCTGATCATCACCGAGGGTTCCCGTCGTGTCGACAACGCGGGCTTCCTCACGGTGGACGGTATCGGTCACATGCCGGGTGCGCTGGACCGCTTCCCTGGAGATTTCGAGTTCCTCGACAATCCGTGCATGCTTCTCGACATCAACCTCTTCTCCGCGGATCGGAATCTCGATCGTTCCGTTCTGGAACAGGGTATCGCCGCGGGTTGCATCGCGATCAACGGTCCGACGGATCACATGCACGTTTTCTTCGGTCGTTGGAACGTCGAGGGTCTGCTCTTTCTCGACAACATTTCGCTCGACCCGAACCGCACCACGATCGGCCTGGCGGCGGGTCGCTGTCAGCTTCTCTTCCGAGAGTGGGACGCGGATCATGTCTGAGTCATCCTCATGCCTCGCGCCGTCGCTCACGGCATGATCGAACGGTTGCTTCTCGCCGGTTGATCCACCAGTTTGGGGCAGGCCCGATTCGGTATCCATGATCGAGCTGTCACCCGCGGCGGATCCGCCGGGAGTATCATCGTAGGCGGTCGTGCTCTCACCAGGAACCTGATCCCATCCCTGATGAAGCGCCTCGTCCCTGGTGACGTTCAGGTAGACCGCAGAATCATCGACAGTCGCGATCGCGGTTGCCGGGACATAATATTCCCTCCCGAACAGCCAGCTCTTCTTGATGGTGAAGTAGTCACCCAACGCGTCCTCGACTTCCCCGATCTTTTCGTTGTCGGAGCCGACGACGTTGAGCCCGTTCGGTAGAACCCATTCTTGTTGATTGCTTGCCATAGTGTGTCCTTGCAGGTGGTAACGCATGGCTTGATCGTGCCCTTGGGCAATGTCGTGCATGCAACCCCCGTGCCGCATGAGCACGTGCAGTCTTATGCGGCGACTGGTTCGTCGACGACGTCCGGAACCGGCTGGCCAATCTTGAGCTTGTACACTTCGGCGTTGACTTCAGCGCCAATCAGCAGGACGGCTGCGGAGATGTAGAAATAAAAGAGCAGCACGACGATCCCGCCCAAACTGCCGTAGGTCGCGCTGTAATTGGTGAAATTGGACACATAGAGCGAGAAGCCGAACGAGGCGAGCACCCAGATCACCACGGCAAACACGGCTCCCGGTGTGATAAATCGAAATGGCTGCCGGATATTAGGCACGGCATAGTAGATGACCGCCGCAAGAAGCATGAGCAGGACAACGAGTACCGGAAAGCGAAGCCACGTCCAGATGACGACGAAGGCGTGACTCATGCCGACACGATTCGCCAGCCATTCCATGGCTTGTGGGCCGAGAAGCATCAGTCCTGCCGCTGCAATCAGCAAGATCACCAGAGCCAGGGTGTAGACGACGGAAATGATGTATCGCTTCCACCAATGGCGTGTCTCTTCCACGCCATAGGCTACATTGAGCGCGCCCATCAATGCCCGAACACCAGACGATGCCGCCCACAGCGCCGCCAGAATTCCGAACGAAAGGACGCCTCGTTGAGGCTGGTTCTGGATTTGGGTGACGACATCCTCTACGCGTTGGTAGGCGTCGATCGGAAGCGCGCTGCGCGCCTGGTCGAGAATCCAGGTGAAGAATTGGGGAATGTGGAGAAATCCAAGCAGGGCGACCAGGAAAATGATGAACGGGAAGATCGCGAACAGGGCGGAGTAGGACAGCGCCGCTGCGAATGTGGTCATGCGATCAGTTGTGAATTGACGGTAGATCCGCCGACCGAATTCAAAGAGGCTGATCTCCTCGAGGCCAGGTATGCGCATGGTCTCCTGCTCCCTCATCAACTTTCCCGAGACATCGGGACAGCGGGACATCGGAGATGCGGCACAAGCACGATCCAGATGCCGCATCCTTCACTGTATATGAAAAAAGGTACAGAACATGTACGTTCCTGTACCTCTTTTGTCATTGTGCCCGGAGTGGAAGGAACCTTGCCATCGAGTTCGTCAAGGAGAAATTCCGATGGGATTACGACTCCCTCGTCTTCCGCTCACATGTGTCTGGTCCCGGATTCGCAATGCCCTTGGCGGACTGCTCACCTGTCGCTGGCTGCGTATCGTCCGAAGCAGGTGTGGTGGTGACTTCGGAGATCGGATCGGCCTGCAGATCCATCTCCGAATGCTGATCGATCACAAGTGCCTCACGGAAGGCATCGACTTCTTCGTCCGTCCAGTCATTGGATTCAGGATGAATTCGGGGATCGCTCATCGTTGCTCTCTTCCCTGATGCGACGGGGTTGCCCAACACACGGTGCCCCCACGATCAAATACTCAAATTGAGGATGCAAGTGGTATGCCATTCGTGCCTTGCAGACACTCGTCTGGTCACGATCGTGCGTGATCGAGTGATGACGATCGGCGGGGCTCATACCTCGCGGTCGATCACGTTGTGCGTATCCCAAGAAGGAGACCCGTCTTGCGATTTCCTCGATTCAGTGTTCTGCTCGTTCTGTTCGCGACCATGACATTCACGCCTGCAGTCATGGCTCAGGATGCCGCAACACCGGCGCCGCTTGGCGCGGCAGACTGTACCGTCGATCCCATTGATCCCTCGACCTACATCGCCGCAATTGCAGCGGCGACCCCGGCACCGCCACTTCCCGCAACTGCCAAGGGCACGCCCGCCGATGCGGCCACCATTGCCGCCGTCATGGATACTATGCGACAGTCAGTGGCCTGCACCAACGCGGGTGATCTTGGACGTCTGCTTGCCCTGATTGATCCGGCGTACGCTCCAACCCTTCTCGGCGTGCCAAACGACAAGGTGCCGGCCGCTGTCGAGGCTGCCGCCAAGGCATCATCGGTCAAGGCTTCTTCGACGCCATTGACCGATGATCTCGATAACACCAGTCTCCAATCGACGCTGTTGAGCGTGAGCGACATTGTGGTTCTGCCAGAAGCATTCTTCCACGGTCAGGTCTCGACCGTCGTAGTCGTCAGTCGCCCTGACATTGCGGTGGTGACGGCAACAGTGTATCTGCGCAAGGAAGGTGATCGGTACATTATCACCAATTACGTGTATCAAACCGGACCGGCGACGCCGACGACATAGGGCTCGAATTCGAAGCTCCGATCTCCCGCCGGTCACTACGACGAAGCCGCCATGGAAGAGTCCATGGCGGCTTTGTCGTTCATCAGCGGTTCGCCAGGCAAACCCGGATTCGATGCATGTCGAGGCAATAACGAGAACATCTGACAAGTGGAACCCTACGCATATCTCCCTGGCTTTCCCAGCGCCTGATCATGTTATTCCGCCACTAGTATGTCCTCCCCTGGGACGCAATACTTTCAGCATGCGTGGCGCGCACGCGACACAATGCGCTTCAAGGAGCGGGCCAAGCCCATCATCGAGAGACAGGGCATGTCGTGTCTAGCCACGGGTTCAACCCCTACCACATCCATGCCTTCGGCGGCCGGCACCGGTCACCGTCAGGACATCGGTGGCATCCTTGCCACTTTCAGGTGCCATCGTGACTGCTTCAAACGCCTGGGCAAGAGGAATGCTGGATCGGCTCTTCGAGTGGCTGCTGGCGAATCATCGGTGTTGGCGGCAGGCGACGCCTCCTGACGCGACCATGCTGGCGGCCAGTCCGATGCTGCCTGCCTTGCGGGTTGAGGAGCGTTTCAATGCGACAGATTGGTTTGGTCCCGCATCGACACTAGCCGGCTGGGCTGGTTTCGTCTATTGGCAACATGACGTAGTTCGGCGGGTTAGATATACGTAGTGGCGTTGCTTGGTGCTCGACAACCTTCACAATGTAAGGATCGGGGCGACGGTGGACTTTTTCGACAAGCGCCGCTGTTGTCAGCATGCTCGATCTGCGGGTTCTCTATCCCAGAAACCACCCCTGCGGCCATTCTTCCCTCTGCGGAAGAGCAACCGGAGTTTTAGGCGATACAGTGATGCACTCCTCTGAGGGTTTCCTCCTGACGGGAGCAATAGACACAGGAATGTTGACCTACAGGGTACGCAGTACACCGTCGTCCTTGATTGGACATCCTTCGATGGCGAACCGACGAGAGCGTAAACGGCGGTGTTGTGGACGCAACCAACCGACTGATGAGATGGAACTTCACTCATCCCATGGTGGATGGAAACATTGATGCCAAGGTCGTGGCCCAACCATATCTGTTGACCTTCGACGCCTTAGCTATTGAATTCCGCATTGACGACCGGGTGCTGGACCCGAATATATTCGACCAGATCCCACGGCGTCTCCCTCGTTGTGCCGTGTTTCATGGGCAAATCTGATCGGAAGAAAGATACCCATGTCCCGATACATCGGGACATGGGTCGTGCTGCGTTATGAATCAGAATGGCGAGATTGGATTACGGCACTGGTGTGGCTGCGGGGGCAAGCTTGCCGATCTGGCGCCAGATGTCGATGTTGGAGACCTCGGACCAGCTCTCGCGCACCCTCCCGCATTGGATCCGGAAGATGACCAGACCAGTCCAGCTCACGCGCTTACCGGTCGGTTCGACGCCAAGGAACGTGCCGCTCTGCGTGCCGGTGTCCGTGAACCGAAGCGCGACGAAGTCCCCATCGACGATGATTTTCTGGGTCGTGGCGGTCAGATCCGGGAAGGCGGTAAAGAACTGCTCGGCTCCTTCCTGGAGAGCAGGGATGCCTTTGACATCCCGTGAAACTCCGAAATGATGGATGGCGTCGGGATGGACGATATCTTCATACAGGGAAACATCCTTGGAGTTCCAGATATCGGACCAACGCTCGGCGATCGCGGTGTTTTCCTCCCGGCTTCCAGTCTGGCACTCGCCAATCACAAAGCCGGGGGTCGCTTCCGGCGAGGCGGTCAAGGCGTTATCTGCCGGGGTCGTCAGGCCAACCTGCGTCAGGCCATCCACCTCCGCCCAGACCTCGACGATCTTCCCGCAACTCAGGTGAAATACATGAATCCCTGACCAGGTCCGGAGACCGTCTGCCGGAGACACCCCAAGAAATTCGGTCTTCTGTGTCCCTGTGCCCGTCCACTGCACGACAACGTAATCGTCATCGACCAGCGACTGGTCGATCGAGATATGCACATCCGGGTAGGCGGTCAGGAGGGACGTGAAGATGTCCTTGATCGCTTTTGGTCCCTTCCCTGATGGGTAGACCGCGGCATCAATCGTTACATTGGAGGCGACAATCTCGTCCACGACATCGAGATTCCCCTGGTTCAATCCGTCGTTGAACCAGCGAGTCGCAATCGCGAGGTTGTCCTCTCGGCTGCCGGTCGTACATTCGGCCGCAGGGCTGGCGGCCGGTGAGGCGTCCTGCGCGAGCGCTGGCAGGCGTTGCATCCCGATAACGCTGGTTGCCAGGCCGAGTCCCGTTGCCTGCATGGCCGATCGGCGGGACAATCTGGTAGCGAGTGTCTTGGTCAGCGCGTCGAACCGGTGTGTGGTCAAAACAATTCTCCTCCAAAAACAAAAAACGGTCAGCTAAGACGCGCAGTTGCCAGAAGACATTTCCCTCACCGACATGTATCACAGGGATATGGTCGCGATCGATGCAGTCTGCGCTACAAGACATACCGAACACTCCCTGCCATGAACTGTCGCGAACGTCATGATTGCGCCCGATCAATCGAACAAGGCGGCATTGGAACGGGGACCCATCTCGGTATTCACTATAAAGATGTGCGATGGGTTCTACAACGCTCGCAGTGTTTGAAAAGCAGAGAGAACCACCAGGAGAAGGGTGCGTCATGCCGCCGTCAGGTGGACTGAATGCCCATGCCCGACGCGAATTCCAATTTCCAGCGTGTTCGCGGTCGTCGGGACGTGACACAGTTTGACGTGCGCTCCCGTTGGAAAAGCAGGCGAAGATACGGCGAGAGTCCCGTCTCGTCCACTGCCCTCCGCTCTGTATCTGGTCGGGTGGTGGACGACTGGTCGGATGATCGGAGGGCGTCAGGATGAAGCCACGGCATCCGCGCGTGGCGACACGGCACGATGATAGCGATTCGCGATTTCGGTAAGGTGAGCGATCAGTTCGGGTGGCTCCGTCACCGTGAAATCGAGACCCAGCATGCCAACGTAGACAGCCATCGTCTCGAGGCTGTCGGATCCGGCTTCCAGCACGCACGTCTCGTCATCGATCGCCTCCACGATTCCTACTGCCGGGTTGATGCGATCGAGCACGACGGAAGCGGAAGCATAGACCGTGAACCTGGCGCGGTATTTCCATCCGGCCATCGAGCCGTAGCCTGTGATGTAGGTGGCGATGTCGGCGGCAGGGAGTTCCCTCTCGCGGAACCGAAGGCCGGTCGGATCGGTCTTCGCAATCCGGTCCACCCGGAATGTCCGCCAATCGCCACGGCCTTCGTCCCAGGCGACGAGATACCAGAGGCGCCCCCAGTTCACAAGGCGATGCGGCTCGACGATTCTCCGGGTTTCCGTTCCCTCATGGCTGCGGTAGGACATGCGGATCTTCTCGCGATCGCGGCAGGCGTTGGCGAGCAGCGCAAGGGTCTCCGCCTTGGCTTGCGGACCTGGGGTGTCTGGCGGGACACGAACGGAAAAACCTCTCAGGGCTGCGACCCGCCTCTGGAGTCGCGCTGGAAGAATTCGCTCCAGCTTGGCCAGTGCCCGAAGTGACGATTCCTCGATGCCCGCGACTCCTGCGCTCGACGCCTGATTCAGCCCAATCACAACCGCTACCACTTCATCGTCATCCAGGAGTAACGGTGGCATCGTCGCGCCCTGGCCGAGCCGGTATCCGCCGGCCGCCCCGCGCGTGGCATCGACCGGATACCCCAGTCGACGCAGGCGCTCGATGTCGTGGCGAATCGTACGCGGGGTGACGTCCAGCCGTGTGGCCAGTTCTGTCCCGGACCAATCCCGGTGGGATTGCAGCAGCGCGAGAAGTTTCAGAAGTCGTGTGGACGTTTCCAGCATGCAAGACCTCTCGATATACGTGCAGCGATCATCTGGTGCTGCCGGTGACTCGGTGGCGCGGTTGCATCTCAAGGTGCTGATTCTGATTCTACCTTCCATATAGGAACGATATGAACCTGATTGGGAAATACCATGTATGCATGGCAATCGGGCCAGACGGAATCAAGAAAGGCGAAGGGAACAGCAATGACGGTGGAACGCAACACGCAGATCGTCCCGTTCACGATCGATATTCCGCAGGCCGAACTGGACGACCTCCACGAGCGATTGGCACGCACCCGGTTTGCGGATGGATTGCCGAATGCTGGTTGGACTCAGGGAGCGGATGAGGAGTACACCCGGAATCTCGTCGAATATTGGCAGACGGGGTACGACTGGCGGGCGTGGGAAACCAAACTCAATTCTTTTCCGCAGTTCATGACCACGATCGACGACCAGAACATTCACTTCCTTCACATCCGTTCGGGCGAGCCAGAGGCAACGCCGCTCGTCCTGATTCATGGGTGGCCGGGGTCGATCGTCGAATTTCTCGATGTGATCGGGCCGCTGACAGATCCGGTCGCCCACGGAGGTGAGGCGAAAGACGCCTTCCATCTCGTGATTCCATCACTTCCGGGGTTCGGTTTCTCCGGCCCGACGCATGAAGCCGGCTGGACATCGATGCGGATTGCGCGCGCGTTCGCAGAACTCATGCGACGACTCGGGTACGATCGATACGGCGTGCAAGGAGGCGACTTTGGTGCGTTCATCGCCCCGGATATGGGTCGAGCCGATCCGTCGCATGTGATCGGCGTGCATGTCAACGCGGCGACGTACGGGTTCATTCCCTGGGGAGAGATCGCGGATGAGGAGCGCGATACCTTCAGCGAGGTCGAGAAAGAGCGCCTCGCGCGGCTCGCCAACTTTCTCGCCGAGGGCAACGGGTACTTTCAGATTCAGGCGACTCGACCCCAGACCGTCGCATATGGATTGATGGATTCCCCTGTCGGCCAGCTGGCGTGGATCATCGACAAATTCAACGAATGGACCTTCAATCCAGCAGGGACGCCCGGTGGCGCGATCGATCGGGATCGTGTTCTCACGGACGTTACGATCTACTGGCTGACCCAAACTGCGGCGTCATCGGCGCGATTGTACTGGGAATCGATGCATGGAGATGAGTGGCCGACGCGCTTGGAGGTGCCGACCGGGGTGGCTGTCTTCGCCGAAGATGTCGCGATACAACGGTATGGCGAGCAGGGGCATAATATCGTCCACTGGTCCGACTTCGAACGTGGTGGTCATTTCGCGGCAATGGAAGCGCCCGACCTGTTCGTGGGTGATGTCCGCGAGTTCTTCTCCAAGATTCGGTAACTGCTGGTTTTCCTGCTAGGACGTGATGTTTCCTTCGCAATCGCTGCGTCGTCACTTTGAGCCAGGTCGATACGACGCTTCGCCGACGATGGCTGCACAAGGTCGAAATGATGACAGGCACGTCCGGCGGCTTCATGCGAGACTGGTGAACGTAGCCTCCCGGCTCTGGGCATCCTGTTCGGCGAACACCGGCAGTCGTTCACCTTCGGCCGCGATCTCCTCGTGATGCGCGCTGGACACCGGCTCGAAGAGGTCGATCGTGAGGGCAGCCGATTTCGGAGTGCGCGTGATCACCGAAGATTCCACCACGAATCCGTCGATCGACACCGTGCTCTTCACGAGTCCATTCCTGGTAAAGATCCATGTTCGGTTGTACCAGGGGGTGCAACAGGCATGCATGCATCGTGGACGGTCACCAGGTGAACCGTGTCGCGCATCAGCACGATGCGAACGACCGAGCGATCGAGAATGAGTGCTGACAGCTCATCCGGCTGGAACGACTGAAGTCGGGACCGGAGCCCGATATAGGGGGGATGGGTGCCTGAGCCTTCACCTGAGCCTTCATCCCGGCGCGATGCTGCTTCGTGCGATCAGCGATTGACGGGCAAGGGTCACCGACAGGATGGGGCCGCCTGTCGCTGAACTTCGGGGCATGGTTCTCCGCCGCAGGCATCGTTTGGATCGACGGTTCTCACCTGTTCCCGGCAGGTATCGCAGAACGTGAGACCGTCATCGGCAGGTCGAGAAACCGATGAGCCCCAACCTGCCGATCGGGAGCTTCAACGATGGGGGCCACGCCATCAGAAGCCATGATCCCTTTGGTCGATGCGATGGCTTTTCACGGGAAGGCAAGGCTATCCCGGACGCCACATCAGGGATTCCAACGAGCCTGAACCAGACGTGTTTGGCACGTATCGACACGGTGGTTTCACCCACGATTTTGGCGGTATCGATGTCGGTGACGTGTCATCTTCGTCACAGGGAGGGAATCGCTTGACCCTCGTCGAGTGTCTCCAGCCGGTGAACCCCCGAACCGGGTTCGCGGAATGGGATGTCAAACGCCACTCCTTGTTCACGGTTTACGATATTGCCCTGCATCGGTTTGTTCCGAGCAGGAATGCCTGCATGCTTCACCGGAGATCGTATCCGAGGATATCCCGGCGAGCGTCAGCGTGATGTCTGAGCCTCCGGAGCGCTGGAGCGCCGGATCATGAATGATCTGGCTTTACAAGCCCGGACCTGAATCGGCCTGCGGTCTCCGTCGTGGATACCCGGGCTATCTTCTGCGAGTCGAGCGAACGACCGTACCCTGATCGAGCAAAAGCTTCCAATCCTGACCCTTGCGCTTGGCGGAACCGGGCAGACTCCAATCGATTACGACCGCGTATCGAATCATGATGCCGTGGCCCTCCTGCGTTGTGTCGGAAGCAGCGGTGGAATCGGCGCTACCCAGATAGACCGGATCGATGGTTCCGACCTGTTCCTCCAGGGTATGCCCTCCGGCGAGGACATCGATTCCATTCAAAAGTACGGGGCAGCGAAGGTGCAGGTCCTCGACCGCCGGTCCATCCAGATGAGTGAACTTGATCCTGACATCGACGGCGGTCCCACCGTAGTTCGTGAGCTTGAGATATATCTTGTTCTCGTCCACAAAATCGAGCGAAGGGACGATGTTTGGCTGCCGCGACAGACGCACATGACCGTACGACAACCACGCGGCAAGCGCGGCAACGCTCGTGGTCGCCATCATCTCTGCCGCAAGCAACACATCCCAAGTCCATACATGCCCCTCGATCATCACACAGCCTTCGCTGCGAAGATTGTAGGGTATTACGGATAATGAAGACGCGTATCGAGCGCACGAAGAAGGTCGACGGACCGAACGAGTTTCTGGCCGGATTATTCGCTGGCGGTGGCACCCCACAATGCGATCAATGGCCCATGTTCGCCTAATACGGGATCTGTTTGCGGCAGTTCCACGGAGCCGATCGCCGCAACTGTGGCGTCCCGCTCGTCATCGGAGCCATAGAGCATGTCAGGGCGCTGGCCAGAGGGGTAACCACCGACAACGATGAGGTCATCGCTTTGTGCGAGGTTCTTGTGCGACGTTCCGGCCGGCAGGATGGCAAGGTCGCCAGCGGCGAGGTCGATAGGTGTTCCGCTGGGGCCACCGAGTTCGACGCGGACCCAACCCTGGGCGATGCCGAGGGCTTCGTGGGCGGAAGCGTGGAAGTGATGCTCGGTCATGATGCCGTTGCGCCAGACCCCATCCCAGCCCTGATCGTGATATCGCTCCTCGATCGAGGACGCCGGATCATCCGCTGACAAGGCGATCGCCTGCCGATAGATCACAACCGGCAGAGGGTTGTTCGGGAAGACGCCATTTGGTTCGAGCACAAGGGTCTCGATCCCCGGTGCACTCCCGGTGTCGTTCGTGGTCATTGCGATGCTCCTGTACGAGATGGTGAATGTTCGGAATCAGACCGGCTCATGCTTGTGCATTTTCCCATGAATCGGGTCGGATGAAAGACCTGCCCGCCAGGCATGTGTCAAACGGAGAGGGAGGACACGCATGTCCTCCCTCTCATCATCAATTCACTTCGAGTTCACAGGGAAACCAGCTACCCCGGATAGGCGCTTGTCTCTCGACCAGTCTTGAGGGTGCGAGCCCACCAGATCAGCTCGTTCAACACATAGGCCGCGGTCTGGTTGATGGTCTCGGCACTCTCGACGGTCCCGTCTTCGGCGAATTGTTGCCACGGATTGTGAAGGCTGACTGCGTCGCGGATCGTGGGCGAATGAAGCTCGGCGAAGACGAGACGCAATCCCTCGACCGCACGCAGGCCGCCGGAGACGCCCCCGTAGGATACGAAGCCTACCGGCTTGGTCTTCCATTCGTCATGCACCGAATCGATCGCAATCTTCAGATAGCCCGGGAAGCTGTGATTGTATTCCGGAGTGATGACGATGAAGCCGTCAGCGGCGCCGATACGCTGCTTGAAGGCGTCGGTCTCGGCACTACCTGAGAGATCGGTTGGGAGCTTGATATCGACCAGGTCGATGACGTCGATCTCGATCCGGTCGTTCTTCTTCGCTTCACCGATGAACCATGGCGCGACCTTGCCGCCGAAGCGTCCCGGTCGATTGCTTCCGACTATGATGGCGATCTTGAGTTTTTCCGCGCCAACCGGTATTGAGGATGACATGCGATGGAGACCTTTCGTGAGTCTGAAAGAAGATTCTATGGATAAAGTATCGGTTACTTACGCATGATAAGCAATAACCCCGCGAGAAGATTCCTCTCCACGAAGATCCCTGTATCCGGCACCCGGTGCCCGGCATCGGGAAACCAATCGTCGTGCTCTGCATCATTTTGGCAGTGCACCGGGCAGCGCACCGGGCAGCGCATCGGAGTGTGTCGGGAAATCTATCGGCACCGGCAATCGAGATATGACAGACCGTTGGCGCGCCTCGCGACGGGATTGAGAAAGGGTACGCTGGCGGCTAGTGGAACCGACCGTCATGAATGTCAGAGAAATCGATTCCTCAGGTGCAATCGGGGCGGAGCAGATCGAGTGCTTCACAAGCCTGGCGATACCGTCGGGATGCTAACTGAAGCTGTAGATGTCGCGATACCTCTTCAGGGCGCGCCGTTCGAGTTCCGTCGCATCGGTAGCGGCGAAGCGGCCGGGACGAAGTGCAGCACAATCGGAAATCCGTGCCGGTCGATCCATCATGAGATCGACGAGGACTTCGGCAGATCCCGCCGCGTGCGTGATCCAGATCGCGGCGGCCACCCACACGCCATCGTGCCCGGGGACTGCCCCGAGAAAGGGCAGGTTGTCGGGTGTCATCGCGAAGAGACCGTTTAACCGGAGAGCAGGCAGTAAACGATTCGAGCCTGGCAGCAACGTCATCCCCTGCGCGATTGCATCGTCGAAGATCGATGCCGGCCAAGGGCGCTCCGCACCTTCGGCAAGACGTTCGGGGGCAACCGGCCGTGGTTCGTGATCGTAGGTGCCGAAACCGAAGCGGGCACCATGATGGCGCGCATAGACGTGGTCTTCCGTCCAGCGAACGAAAGGCATCGGCGCGAGGGGCGGCAACGCGCGAGACCGTGGCGGTCCGTAGACGTAGGGATGTTCCACCGGAGTCAGGGGCAGGTCGAAACCGATCATCCGTGCGATCAGCGGACTCCAGATCCCGGCTGCGATCACGACATCATCGGCCTCGAACGTGGCGGTGGCCGTGTGCACCGTCTTGGCCTGATTGCCGCTCGAGTCAATGCCAACGATCTGATTGGAATTGACGTATCTGGCGCCTGACGTTTCGCTCCGGGCTCGCAAGTTCGCCGTGATGATGCTCGCCCGGGCGGTGCCATCGTCCGGGAAATGCAGCCCGCGCCGAACCGAACCAGGTTCGATCAGTTCGGGTGCGAGCGCGATGGTTGCCTCTGGATCGATCAGGTGGGCGGGCAAACCTGCGGCGATTGCCATCTCGGTACGTCGTTCCAGAACCCGTTCTCCCCGCTCCGTGATGGCGATTTCGATCGCACCAACGCGTGCGAATCCGTCGACCCCGTTCAGGCTGAGCGTATCGTAGGTCGCCGCGCTCGATCGGGCCAGATCGGTCAGTACGGGAGATTCGCCGAGCAAACCGACATAGCCTGGTGCATGACCGGTCGATCCGGGGAGCTGGTCGGCGGTACCGCGTTCGATAACGGTCACCGCGATGCCATCGATCGCACTCAATTGGTTGGCAATCGCCGTCCCGACGATTCCCGCACCGATGATCACGATCCTTCGCATATCGCGCATGTTTCGTCCAATCTTACGCACTCGCATTGAACTCGTCGGGCCGACTTGTCGACATGCCAATATGCCTGCATGCTCGCGGCATCAGGTTGTGCTCCGCTGCGCAGGCACTACCTTCTGATACTCATCGTGGAGCGATTGCCAGGCGTGTATGAAATCCGGATACCAGTCTGCCCAGCCGATTTCCTTGCCATCAAGTGCCTCGTGGAGGTGATCGAGGTGAGCATGCCAACCGCCGAGCGACATCGGGACCCATTTCCCTTCACCCGAAAACTCGTTGGTAAAGGTCAGACGTGTCGAGTCACCGGCAAGTGGCGCAAGTTCCCAGCGCAGAACACCGTGATCCGAATTGGTCTGTTCCAGCAGGTTAGGGGGATCGAGGTACAGGATCACCCCCGTTGTCCAATGCTGTGGCTGTCCATTCTCGCCATTCAGCCATTGAACATCGAACTGCCCGCCCTCGCGGAGATCGATCCGGGTTGCCGCCCACCATGTGCGTGTGCGTTCCGGATCGGTAATTGCCTGCCATATGCGGTCGATCGAGTGGGGATAGTCGCGGACGAAGGTGAGTGAATACCGATCGCCTGCATGTGCGATGACGTTACCCAGCGGATATCGGCTCATATCGGTGTTGATACCGTGTTCTGTCACTGAAGCTGTCATGAAGTCACATCCTTTGGTGGAGCTGCATCGGCTTCTTCGCCGCCGGCAGACGTGTCGAGAAAGTCGCCCAGGGAGAGCGTAGTGCACGTATGGGGCGGAGCAGTCGTCTTGGCGTGTTCGATCAGACGATTCGCGTGTCCCGAGCCATCTCCAGCATGCGACGGGTCGAATCTTCCAGATTCTTCCAGTTACCGATCGATGCGTTGTAGGCCAGAGAATCCAGGCCGATCTGGATCATGCAGCATCGCAGGCGCTCGTCGAACTGCGGGACATGCAGGCCAATTCGAGCGAAGTGGCGCTTTGCTTCCGCCGGGAAATCGATCCCGTTCCAGGCCGGGTACCAGGGCCCCCAGAACGTGAACCAGGCGAGATCGTAGAGGATGTCGCCGGTGGTGGCGCATCCCCAATCGAAGAGGGCGGAGATGCGGTCGCCGGAGACCAGGACATTGAAGTTCAGCATGTCGCTGTGAACGAGATGTCGTTCGACTGGGACATCGACCTCCGTGACGAGCGTCGAGAGTCGCGCATGGGCCTCCTCAAACGGGGACGAACCGGTTGGAGAGTGTTCGAGCTTCACCCTCCAGCCGTGACCTCGTCCCTCCGGGTGGTCGTTGCCGACACTCAGCATCGCCTCCTGCCAGGATGCGAACGGTGCATTGCCCTGGATGTCCCAACCGCCATATCCCGTCGTGGTCGATATGTCGGCCTCACGCATGGCGTCCAGCGTCTCGAACAGGGAAGGCAGCAATCCACGCATCTCCTCGGCACCAAGCTTGTCGATGAACGTTCCTTGCATGCGCTCCGATATCGCGAAATGACAGTTCAATTCCGGAGACCGACCGATCTCGATGACCTGTGGAATTGGAAGCGACGGCGAGCAAAAGCGGAAGGCGAGCCGGTCGCGCTCGAAATCGTCGGGGTAGTTGCCGAACCGGATCACAAGTTCCCGGTTCTCGTGCGTGAATCCAAATGCGGTTGACCATGCACCGGCACCCAGTGCCGATACTGAAACCGGAGTCGCGTCCAGATGGTCACGGAGAAACGCCGAGGCACGTGCGACATCGATGCGTGTGGTCGGACTTTCGGCAGAATCAGGGTGGATGATTTCCATGATCGGACTCCGGGACTCCGGGATACTGACAGGGATGATCGCCGTCCAGAATGGCAAGTATGCTGTCTTGAACGAGAGATGGGCGAGGAATCACTCCTCGCCCATCTCGTTGCCGCAGTCGCTGTTCGATCCGCCGGGACTACTCCGACGCAGCACCTGCCGGGAAAACCGGGTGGTTTTCGACTCGCCAGATCTTGCCGGAATGTGGGTCGGAGACGACTTCGACGCCGCTGGAACGGCCTTCCATCTCGAAATCACCGAAATCGACGACCCACAGGGAACCGTCCTTCGGGTTGAATCGCACGTCGATCGGACGCTTGATCTCTTCGGTCAGCAGGATGTGCTGGGTCCAGTCACTCGTGCGAATCAGGACCAGCGCCCGGCCGACGGTCGGGTGACCTTCCGGCGCGGTCATTGGCGTCTCGTCGCCAAAGAGGGCAGCCGCCAGAACCTCACCGTGGGTGGACGGGTCGACATCGAACTTGGTGGAAGCGGTATGGGACGAGAACTCGACCAATGGGCTCTCTCGTGGTGGCAGCTCGTCGTGGTTTGCAATGATGAAGCTTGGGCGAGCGCCGGTCTCTGGCACGAACCGATCGTCCGTGATCGGAACGTCGCCCATGAAATCCGGCCAGCCGTACCAGGCTCCTGGCTTCACTTCCCACAGGTAATCCGGCACGTTGCCGACCGGGCGACTGCCGCGATCATCGGCGCCCTGGTCCATCGCCAGCAAGCGACCATCCGGGAGGAACCGCAGGCCGAAGGCGTTGCGGATACCCCACGCAACCATCTCGACGTCCGTCCCGTCAGGATTTGCGCGATGAATCGCCGACGTCGCAGGCGATTCACCCTTGATCACTTTGCCCTGCTCGACGGTTTCGCCGAACTGGGAGAAAGGACCGGTAATCAGGCGGGCATCCGGATCGTCTTTCTTGAACGGGTCGATCGTTTCGACCCGCACGTCGTTGAGCGCAATGTCGTATCCGGGGATGTCGACGCTATGTGGGAGCTTCTTCAGCCAACCCATGATCAGGGCATCAAGACCGACGAGACCAGTGTTGGTCATCGCTCCCTGGCCCCAGTACATCTTGCCGTCCGGACCGAAAGCGACCTCACCGGTGTGATAGTTGCCGCCCCCTGGCAGGTTGCTCAGGATGTCCTTGTGGGTGCCATCGAGTTCGATCCGCGTGATGTGCCCCGGATTGCTCCCCTGCGATGCCCATAGCGAACCATCGTGAAAGACGAGACCGGTCAGCGGATGGCCGAGTCCCTCGACGAGCAATGTCTTCTCGCCATCAGGACCGACTTTCCAAACCTTGCCTCCGCGGGATGAACCACCGAAACCGATGCCGGTCTCACCGACATAGGCGTTGCCATCATCGTCGAATGCGAGGCTGCTCGGAAACGCGAACCCCTCCGCAATGATTGTCAGGGGACCGAGTTGAGCGCGAGAGAACTTTGTTTCCCAGGATGCAACGACCATGAAAAGAACCTTTCCTCGTAATCCGTATCTACTGATCTGGTTGTGCGGCTTGTCGCCGCGGCACCAAAAATTTTTCCTCGACAAACCAGCCGATAAGCCAGAACACACCCGCCAGCATGATAACCAGCACAAAGACCAGAATCCCGCTTGCCACACTTGTTGCATACGCACCGGCAATCGCATAGATCAGCGATGCCGGCAGCGCGCCGATCGTGACTCCAAACAGCACCTGTCGCCAGGAGAGAGAAGATGTTCCGGCCATGATCGCCGTTGTCTCGGCAAGCACCGGCACTGGCCTGGTGACGATCAACGCCAGCAATCCCCATCGAGCGATGAGTTTGCCTGATTGCGCCTGCTCTTCGGGGGAGACGAACTTCGCGAGGAGGCCAGTGCTCTTCCGGCCGATCAGATACCCGACCATCGCCGCTCCCACGCTTCCGATCATCGAAAGAAGGGTGCCAACAACGACCCCGAAGAGTGCCCCTTGGGCAGTCATGACAAGACTGGACGGAACGGGCAGGAGCACATCAACGACCAGGAGGCCGACACCCAAAACCGCAGCACCAATCCCCCCTCGTTCCAGATGGCTGGAAGGGTCGACGAGGAGCGGAATATCGAGGGCTTCCACAATGAGAAAGCTGATGAGGACGAACGCCGCGATACCAGCTGCGACGAGCGCATATCTTCTGAACACGGTCTATCCAATACGAGGAGGGGCGTGTGAACGGGTGTCGAACAGGGATCAGAAGTCGTCCGATGCGAGAACATGACGGGTGGTGCGCCTGCCAGTCTCCGGATCGTCGAACGTCGTCGACTGAGCAGAAGTGAGTGTACCGCGCCGACATAAATTGTCCACGCTGTTGCCCGTGTTTTTGGGCAGGAATCCCTGTTTCCGAAGCGTTCGGAGGCCGAATGGATACCCGCATGCCAAGAAACGATTGACTTCTCCCTGGAATCGCCATATCGTCAAAAGACCTCCGCAAAACACATCATGTTTCGTCATGGATATCCCTTCCTGTTCAGTGCGAAAGGATTCGAGCCAATGGTCTCTCTCGAAGAATCCCGCTCGTCCGCCACCGCGCGCATGTCACGGCGCGCGCTCATCGCCTCATCGGTTGCGACCGCAGCGGCGATGCCGGTTGCCCAACACAGCCTTGCCCATGACTCGATGCAAAAGGAGGCGACGCCAGCTGCCTCTCCCGTCGCATCGTCGATCGACAACGACAAGCTGCTCGATCTCTCCGTCCGGCTCGTGGGCGGCGGCAACCTCGCACAGGATGCGGTTGGCGGCCTGGCTGCGTTGCTGGCCCCCGAACCGGCCATCGAAAAGACACTCGCCGACCTGGAGGCACTCCTGGAATTCACTCCGGAATCACTCGCCGTCATCTCGGCCGAGGCACAGCGAATAGCCGGGAACATTCTCCAGTACTGGTATCTCGGACGTTACGATGGCGAACCCGTCCCGCAGCGGGCCGGCATCTATTTCAGTCTCGTTTCATGGCAGGCACTTCCCTATGCCATCCAGCCCACCCTCTGCAAGAGCTTCGGTTACTGGACTACCGATATCCAGTTGGGGGAAACGGCGCGACCCGTCTCCAGGTCAGCCATAGCGTCGGAAGTCCTCTTAACCTCGCGTCGACGTTGATCGCGAACGGTGCGGTCGGCGCGTCGCTCTTCAATGAGATCGTCAAGGTCGCTCCATTTCAGGTTCGCCTTGCCAGCATGATCGAACAACTGCCAGATGCCGGGAATCGGGTAACACTCGACGAGACGCAGGTCGATGCCCTCGGCATTCCTCGTCCCAAGCTGACCTATTCCTATGATGAATACGTGATGGGAGGCTGGAAAGCCGCCACCGAATTACACAATCAGATGCTTGCAGCGGTCGGGGCGACCGACATCGTCCATGCCGAGGAGCTGGGTGGCGTCGGTCGTCTGATGGGCACCGTCAGGATGGGGGACAACCCGGCCAAGTCCGTGGCGGACGGATTCGGCCGCACCCACGACCATGTCAATCTCTTCCTCGCCGGATCGGGACTCTTTCCAACGACCGGCACCGCGAACCCGACACTGACGATTGCGGCACTGGCGCTCCGCAGCGCTGCCCATATCGCAACCGAACTCGGGTTGAAAACGGTTGTTGTCACGCCCGCCGCGTCGCCATCCGCCACCCCGATCTGATCGAGCGCGATAACGCCTCACCAGGCTCATTGCCTGGTGAGGCGTTATCGCTGGTACATGCGTCCGCGCCCGAACCTTATCGATGTCTCGGTGTGGCGATCCGCAACCTGCTCCCGGGCGGGCGTGACGGAGTGTGACGGTCTCAATCCTGGTACACAAGCTCCTGCTTCCGGCCCGACGATGCAGCGACGCCGATCGCATCCGCAATCACCGCTGCCCGGTAGCCATCCGCAAGCGTCGCCCCGTACGGCCCCACCTCCGTTCCATCGACAATCGCGCGCAGCAGGTGATGCAGCTGGTTGATATGGGCATGCTCCCAGCCGAGGACATGGCCGTTCGGCCACCAGACCTTCGCATATGGATGCGTCGCGTCGGTCACCATCACGTCCTGCGTTCCAACGACATCCGCCACCAGTGCATCCGCAAGAAAGACCTGCAATTCGTTGAGCCGTTCGAGATCGAAACCGATACTTCCCCGCGACCCGTTGATCTCCAACCGCAGCGAATTGCGTCGTCCGGTTGCCACCCGGGAAGCCTCGATCGTGCCGACCGAGCCGTTCGTGAACTCGACAAGCGAGAGCGTCGCATCATCCCATTCGATGTGGATCGGCGAGTTGTCCGGTCCCAGCCGTTCCGGCACAAAACGCGGAGTCAGCGCGCTGATCGTCGCGATCTCGCCGTTCAGGTAACGGGCCAGATCCACGGCGTGACAGCCAAGAATTGCCTGGGAGCCTGCGGTCGCGGCGGTGGGATCGACGCCCTTGCGCATCGGCTTCAGCGGATCGTGGATGCTCTGCTGCAAGTACTGAATCCGGACGTGATAGAGATCGCCGAGCAGACCGCGCTCGATCAGGTCTCGGGCGAAACGAATAGCGGGGACGAAGCGATAGTTGAAACCCGTCATGTGCCTGATGGCGGGGCCGGCTCGCCTGGAGGCTTCCAGCACGCGGAGTGCATCCGCCGCCGATAGCGCCAACGGCTTCTCGCAGATCACATGCTTGCCTGCATCGAGGGCGGCTATCGTCGGTTCGACGTGCAGGTGGTGGGAGGCACAGTTGTCGAAGAGGGCGACCTCCGGATCACCGACCAGTTCCTCCCAGGAGAGGTAATAACCCTCGTACCCGTAACGGCCGGCGGCTTCCGCGACCCGTTCCTCGGTACGGCCGGCGATCGCGCGCAGGCGAGGCCGAATCCCGTCGGGCCAGAACATGTAGGGGATCGTGCGATAGGCGTTGGTGTGCGCCTTCGCCATGAAGTTGTACCCGAGCAGGCCGATAGCCACGGTGGGAATCGTTTCGTCCGGGATCGCGAGGTGAAAGCCGATGGACATGGACGTTCCTTTGACACCGGGCAGATCACCCGGACGAGAATCCGATTACGGAGAGATATGCGCGGCTGATCTCGGCGCTTTCAAGCGCGGTAGAGAGCTGCGTGACATCGGTTTCGACGATGATCCATCCCGGGAAGTTTGCGCCACCGACTTCGGAGAGTGTCCCCTCGATATCGACGAACCCGGCGCCGAGTTCGGTGAAGATCCCGTGCTCGGAGAACGTCGCGTAGTCCCAGTGCTTCGTGACGCCTTCGGCAAGCACGGCCGGATCGATGTCCTTGATATGGATCGTCTTGATATCGGCGGCGTAGTCGCGGGCGCATGCCACCGCATCATCCCCGGCCCAGGCGAGATGACCGAAATCCGGTCCAAGGAACACCATTGAGCGATCGACGAGCGAGAACAGGTGGTCGAGTTCGGCACGCGTCTCGATATACGAACCTACGTGATTGTGAAAGCACGTCGAGACGCCGAATTCGAGCGTGGCATGGCCCACCGCGTTGAGGGTCGCCGCGAGGGTCGCGAACCCGTCAGCGGAGAGGGCATCGCTGGCGCCGACCCGACCGGCCACGGCGCGGCGCTCGGCGGTGAGATTGGCGGCAACGTAGATCTCGGTGAGACCGAGCTGCTGGTGGACCCGGGCGTACTTCCGTGCCTGCGACACGATGGAAGTAGCTTCGGAGGGGACCCACAACGGGGCGCCGAGGTATCCGGGGGCGGGCTTCAGTTTCGCCGTTGCAAAAAGTGAGGCGATCGCCTCGGGGTCTGTCCCGGAGGCGGGGGCGCCGTCGTATCCGGCGTGAGCGATTTCCGCAAGAACCTCTTGCGGTGCCATGTCCCTGTTCCAGGTAAGCTGCCCGCACCCTATCTGCGCCCGTATCATGAATGCATCCTCCATTTCAGACTGTTCTTGCCGTATCGGCATCGAGCGAGGCGGTTTTCCGCTTGCGGGGTGGTTCAGGCAAAGGTCAGACTATCCTTGCCCTTGAGTTGCAGCATCGCTCGTGCTTCGGCTGGGGTCGCGATCTCGAGGGAGAGTTCTCCCAGAATGCGGCTGATCCGTTCGACCTGCACGGCGTTCGATTCCGCCAGCTGACCCCGGCCCAGGTAGACACTGTCTTCCAGTCCGACACGAACGTTGCTGCCCATGATCGCGCCCATCGTGGCGAGGTTCATCTGGTGACGACCGGCTCCAAGTACGGACCAGACATAGTCATTCCCAAACAGGCTGAGAGCGGTGCGCCGCATATGCATCAGTTGTTCGACATCCGGGCCGATTCCGCCCAGGATGCCAAAGATCGTCTGCACGAAAAACGGTGGCTCGATCAGTCCACGATCGACGAAGTGGGCGAGATTGTAGAGGTGTCCGACGTCGTAGCATTCGAACTCGAAGCGCGTGCCGTTCGATTCACCGATCTCCTTGAGGATGTATTCGATGTCTGTGAAGGTGTTCTTGAAGATGTGATCGCGCGAGTTCTCGAGATAGACCGGCTCCCAGTCGTACTTGAACTGCTTGACCCGGTTCGCAATCGGATAGAGCCCGAAGTTCATCGATCCCATGTTCAGCGAGCACATCTCCGGCTTGAAACGCCGCGCCGCCGCGAGTCGCTGATCGAGCGTCATGCGCTGCCCGCCACCGGTGGTGATGTTGATCACCGCATCGGTTTGTTCGTGGATGGCCGGCAGGAACCTGGCATAGATATCGGGGTCGGAGTTGGGGCTGCCATCCTCCGGATTCCGGGCGTGAAGATGGAGGATCGTGGCGCCCGCCTTCGCCGCCCCGATCGCGGAACTGGCGATCTCCTCAGGGGTGAGCGGGAGATGGTCCGATTGGGACGGTACGTGGATACCGCCCGTTACCGCGCACGTGACAATGACTTTTCTCGCTGCAGATGCCATACCTTCGTCCATTCATGTGTGCCATGTCCAAGAGGTTGCATGGTATCGCACAATCGAACAAAGGAGGACGACGTGTGGCAACTGGTTGCGAGTGGAGGGGCTGGCATCATTCTTCGGCGATCATCACGGGCATTTGGGGTCCGATCGAGGTCAACAACTCCCACGCCCACCAGGTGTAGGTATCGATCTCGTCCTCGTTGCATTCTTCCAACCAGAGCGTCACGAACCCCAGCAATCCCGATGTGGCGAACCTTGCGCGGACAGACAGCGGCATGGTGCCGCAGGTGGTGGGCGGGTACTGGACCTGAAACAGGCGAACCAATCGGGCTTCCATCTGCGCCTGCAGGCGGTTGTAGAAGTCGCTCGAACCGGATTTGCCGAGAAACTGACGATAAAGCGCCGGGTGTTTGCCGATGATCTTGTAGAGGCTCGGGATTTCGGATAACCGCAGACCACTTTGTTCGTACATGGTGGGCTTCTCGAACGCCGATCCCATCTCTTCGAACTCCTCGAGAAGCATCGAGATCACCGCGCTCATGAACGCCCCCTTGTCCGCGTAATGGAGATAGAACGTCCCGCGATCGATATTGGCGGCACGGGCAATCTCGCTCACGCTGACCGTGGAAAGGTCACGCGTCTCCGCGAGAGCGATGATGGCGTCCAGCAGGCGTCGCTGTGTTCGCAGGGGGCGTGGATCAGGGGCAGGCATGGCATGGGCATCCTTCGTCGTTGAAGTCTTGATACAAGCGTCGCGCCCGACCATTCTGCCACAGGGCCACGTCACCTACGACATAACGCTCAGCGTGAACGCATCTCTTGCCAACACCCCACCGCGACACTCGGCAGGATCGATTGCCAGCCAGCGCCGGCCCCTCCCCATTCACTGAAATGATGCGGTCGGCACTATCATCGCAGGAGCAAGGGGGACGCCCGCCCCGAGCGCGAGCCGGGCTCAGCGCCAGGCTTCACTTCCTGGGGGGACTTGGGGTGACAGATCAGTTCACGTCGTCAAGCGTCCAAACCAAACGAAACCATCCCCGACGAAACGTTTCGTCGGGGATGGTTTCGTCTTGAGGTCGGGGGCGATACGGTGACGATCGGAAGCCATGCCAATCTACACATTGAGGACGCGTTCTGAGAGAGGCCCAGGGTAGTGGACCAAACTGCGCCACCCTGCATCGCCCTCGCCGCCCTGCGTCGGATCAGCCCAGGTGGCTGATCTGACTGATCGGCTCAGGCACAGCCTTTGGCAACAACACTCGGGCCTTAGGGGCGGATAAAGGTCTCGTTCTTGGTCAGGTGGAAGGTTGCCTGGCTCAAGATCTCCGTGGCGGATGAGCCAATCAGAACATCGAACTCACCGGCTTCCGCGATCCAGAGATGATCGCGATCGTCCCAGAAGGCGAGCGCCGCGCGGTCGATCGGGAACGACACGTGCCTGGTTTCCCCTGGCTCGATCTCGACTTTCCGGAACCCCTTGAGCTCCTTCGGGGGCGGGGAAAGTCGGGACTCCCGGTCCCGGATATATAGTTGGACGACTTCCTTGCCGATGAGCGTGCCCGTGTTGGTGATCTCGATGTCGGCCGTGAGCGTCTCGCCCGGTGCGATTTCGGTCGCGCTCAGCCGGACATCGCCGTACTCGAACGACGTGTATGAGAGGCCAAAACCAAACGGAAAGAGCGTCTCGATCTCCCGCGCGTCATACCACCGATAGCCGACGAATATGCGCTCACCGTAGTGGATATGGCCGTTCTCGCCGGGATAGTTGCCGAAGGCGGGATTATCCTGCAGCCGGCGTGGAAAGGATTGCGGCAACCTGCCGGACGGATTGACGTCGCCGAACAGGACATCGACGATGGCATTTCCGCACTCCTGTCCGGGATACCACGCTTCGAGCAACGCCCCGACCTCCGCCACCCACGGCATCGCGACCGGGCCGCCCGATTGCACGACGACGATCGTGCGCGGATTGGCTGCCGAAACCGCGGCGACGAGTTCATCCTGGCTGCCGGGCAGATCGAGTCCGGGCCGATCCTGTCCTTCGCCATCCCATTCGCCATTCAGGCCGATGAAGACAAGCGCGACATCTGCGGCGGCGGCGATCGCCGCAGCTCGTTCGATCGCTCTGGAATCCTCGGGCGGAAGATACCCAATCCGGACCGCCCGCAACGGAGTCGCACCTTGCTGGCTGTATTCCACGCGGAGGGCGTACGCGCGGTCCGCCTCGAGGTCGATCGCCTGCCGGCGTTCGCTGCTTCCAAACCCGAAGAAGTAGTCACCCGACTCCCACGCATCCCAGTTGTCGATCACCATGGCGTCATCGATCGACAATCGACTCAGCCCGGCACTCGTCAGGCTGAACGTGTGCTGACCGCTTTCCGCCGGTGTGAAGGTCGAGCCGATCCGAACCGAGAACTCGGGACCGTTGATACCGGGGGCAGGCGGTCCAAACCAGATCTGCTCGCTGCTGGAACTCGTCGAGTCCTGGGCCGCAGTCCCGCTGAGTCCAGTGTTGTCATAAAAATCGAGCCTGTAGGAGCCGTCTTCGAGTAGGCAGTCTGGGACGTAGGGGAGACGCTTGTGATTGGTTGCTCCCTGCTCGAAGGTGAGATCGACCGTCCCGCCAAATCTCTCCTGCAGCGCGTCCCAGGGAGATATAGCGTAATGGGCATTGACCTGAGCACTACCGCCGCCCATGATTTGCGCCGTCTTCGCGTTGGGGCCGATAACGGCGATGCTCGATATCGATGCGATGTCCAGCGGCAGCGTGTTTCGCTCGTTCCTGAGCAAAACAATGCTCTCGGCTCCGGTCCTGCGGATCAGTTCGCGGTGCGCAGGCCGGTCGACACCATGTTCGGGATCAGTCTCCGGGCGATCGAAGGTGCCGGTCCGCACCATCGTGCGCAAGATCCGACGGGTGGCATCGTCGAGCGTTTCCTCGCTGACGTCACCTGATTCGAGCGCGGCGAGCAGCTTCTCGCCACGCCATTGCGGCGGCCCGGGCATCTCCAGGTCGAGCCCCGCGTTGATCGCGCCGGCGGTACTGTGCGTTCCAAACCAGTCGGACATGACCAGACCGTCGAACTGCCATTCCGTCTTGAGAATGTCGCGCAGCGTTGCCGAGTTCTCGCCCGCATAGACGCCGTCGATCCGGTTGTACGAACTCATCAACGCCCAGGTTCCCGCTTCCCTCACGGCGGCTTAGAAGGGAGGCAGATAGATCTCCCGCAGCGTTCGTTCGTCGGCCTCGACACTGATCGAGTTGCGCTCGAACTCCGAATCGTTCAGCACGAAATGTTTCACGGTCGCGCCGACACCCTGTGACTGCAGGCCGCGAATGTAGCCGACCGTGATCCGGGACGCCAGGAACGGATCTTCGGAGTAACACTCGAAATTGCGGCCGTTAAGCGGTGAACGATGGATGTTGACGGTCGGCCCGAGCAGAAGGCGCGCGCCCTTGTCATGAGCTTCCTCGCCAAGCGCGACACCGATGTCGGCGACTCGCTCGGGGTCCCATGTCGCCGCGAGGGCGATTCCCACCGGAAAGGCAGCCGACGTAACCTCGCCACCGACGAACCCTTCGCTGCCGCGTGCCCCGTTGGGACCGTCGGAGACACGGAACGCAGGGATGCCGAGCCGCTCGACCGGGGGCGTTTCCCACATGCTGGCCCCCGCCAGGAGCGAGACCTTCTCCTCGATCGTCATCTGCGCAAGCAGGCCGGCGATACGTTCCTCGGTCGCGTCGCTGCCTGCATCGACAGGGTTCTGGATCATGGCATTTCTTCCTTCGCGAGCGCCTGTGCGTGACTTGCGGTGCGGTGCGGAGAGCCGTTTCGTTTGCGATGTGAAGATAGTTCAGGTCATGATAGCCTGTCACACTGGGGACAGGATCGAGCAGGAGAATGACACAATGATCAAGCCCGCCGCGTTGCGGCTTGGTGATACGGTCGGCATCATCAGCCCATCGTGGTTTGGTGGGGCAGCTTTCGTGCCGCGAGCGGAACGGGGCATGGCGGAGTTGCGACGCCTGGGGTTTGATATCAGGGTTGCGCCGCATGCTTTCAATAATCATGGCGAAATCTCCGACTCGGCAGTGCATCGGGTCGAGGATCTGCACGCGATGTTTTTGGCACCGGAGGTCAAGGCGATTGTCTGCACGATCGGCGGCAATCATGCCTGTCACCTGTTGCCGCTGATCGATTGGGATCTCGTTCGCGCGAATCCCACGATCTTCATGGGCTTCTCCGACATCACGGTTCTCAACGTCGCGATCTGGACAATGACCGGACTGACGACCTTCAATGGCCCGTCGCTGTTGACGGATTGGGCGGAGTTCCCGGAGATGCCCGGGTTCACTCGCGATGCTGCGATGCGGGCGATATCGACAGCCAATCCGATCGGCGATGTCAGCGCCTCATCAACCTGGACGGACGAGTTTCTCGATTGGTCAACGGGGGAAGATCTGACGCGAGCTCGCACCTCCCGGCTCGCGACCGGTTGGCGCTGGCTGAGGCGCGGATCGGCGACTGGACCGCTGATCGGCGGTTGCCTTGAGAGTCTTCAGCATCTGCGCGGAACTCGATACTGGCCGGATCTGACTGGCGCGATCTTCCTTCTCGAGACGTCCGAGGGGAAACCGTCCCCAATGGATGTCGACGTATTACTCATGGATCTCGAGAACATGGGCGTTTTCGCCCGGATCAGCGGGATTGTGCTCGCGAGACCGTATGGATATGGAGAAGCGGAAAAGGATCGCCTGTTCGAGGTCGTGATCGAGCGCACCGAGGCATTTGGTTTTCCGATCCTGGCGGACGTGGATTGCGGCCATACGACACCCATGCTGACGCTGCCGATCGGTTGTGCCGCCATGCTCGATGCAGATGAAAACCGGTTCGCGATAACCGAATCCGCGGTGAGCTGACATGCGGCTGGCGGCACGATGTCGACGCTGCCAGCCGGAACAGGGGCCAGTATTGAACCTCGAAAGCTTCTCGTGCCCGCCTGTTACTGTCTCCCATCCTGAACCTGTGTCGGCCACACAGGGGGTCGAGAGCAGCGGCTTGACCGGACCTGTGATCCGAACGCTCTGGAAATTCGTATTACCAGCGATGTCCGCGAATCGAGTGGACAGGATTTCATCCGATCGAATGCCTGCAACGGCTTGCCGACTGGCGATTGGTCGGTATACTCATGTGGCGGGAAAATATTGTTTACAACTCTTGTGGGGGATCAATGTGGGGTCGACGCCAGGTCGACCAGCCAACAGGGTTCGCGCATCCCGGCTGCAACCCCATATCCGCTGTAACCCGACCGCTGCTTTCGATTGAGCATCGCGGCTGGATGCAACGTTTTCGTGCATCGGGGAAACGCAATGGACTTACAAGCCCTGGACAAGCGAATCGCAAACGAAGACGTGCCCTTGACCGTCTCGTCGAGTTCCGATCATCTTGTGGTCGAGGGTAAGATGGCGCTCGAAGCGCGAGCGAAAGCCTGGTACGCGATCCAGTTCGAGGAGATCGTCGAATCACTGGTAGCGGCGATTCGTCCGCATCTGCGCTCGACGCACACGGTTGCGTTCGTTCGCTCGATCGTGCACGGCCACTTGACCGGGATCGTGAGCGCGATCTTCACGCCGCCGATCGTGCCGCTGTTCATTCGCGGGGTCGGGCTGGAAATCGCGGAGTTCTGCAGGGGAACACCTGCCGCTCTGACAGACTATCGGCTCGCGCTCGTCCGGTGCGCCGTCAGTGACATGCCGATCGACCTGATCGATATCGTCGCACCGCGGTTCGAACCCGTTCTCACCGAAATCATCTGGGGATATGCGGTTACTGGCGCCGAGTTGGAGCGTGCCCGCGACACCATCGCACCGCGACCCGCAGCATCCGAGTATGGACTCGACGCATCCTGGTACGAGGCGCTGTTCGACCAGGCCCCTGCTGCCATCGCCATCTTCGATTCGTCCATGGGGAAACTGCTGGCAGGCAATCGTCAGATCGAGGAGATGTTTGGCTACACCCTCGGCGAATTCGACGCCGTGCCAAACGAAGACGTGCTGGGACCGGAATCGCCCGATGGCGACCACGATGTCGCCGTCGAACTCACCGCCGGCCTGATCTCGCACTTCCGGCGGATAGGCGCGTTTCGGCACAAGGCCGGGCATATGGTCTGGTTTGATGTGACCGCCTGGCTGGTGCGAGATGCGGACGACATGCCGGTTTATATAGCCTACGCCTACACTCCCCATAACACCGGCGAGGGCGTCGAGCAGCACTGGCAACGAGCCGACAGGCGATTCCGCTATCTTGCCCAACTCTCGTCGGACCCCACATTCATCGTGGGAGTTGATGGCGTGATTCGCTATGCCAGCCCGGCGACGGAGCGGAGTCTTGGCATCGAGCCTGACCTTGCGGTGGGCACGGCCTTCCGCGATCTGGTCGTGGAGGCTGACTGGTCGCGGATCATCGATTTCCGGGCAGAACTGGAAGCGTGGCCGCGACAGACGAAGCGGACCGAGATTCGCCTCGCACGCCGGGATGGACAATGGCGCTGGTTCGAACTGACCGGTGCCAACCTCCTCGATGTTCCCGATGTAGAGGGATTCTCGATGCAGGCGAGGGATATCACCGATCGCAAGCGGATCGAGAGCCTGCTCGCCGAGCAGGCGATGATGGATCCCCTCACCGGCCTCCTCAATCGCCGGGGGATTCTGGAACAGATCGAGCTTGGCATCTTGCGCTCCAAAGTCAGCAAGGTGCGCATCGCCGTGCTCTATGTCGACCTCGACAACTTCAAGACCGTCAACGACCGATTCGGTCATCAGTCAGGGGATGACGTGCTGACGGAGATCGGCCGGCGTTTGACGAATGTACTGGACGGGACGAGTGTTGGAGGACGAATGGGTGGTGACGAATTCGTGGTGCTGATCGAGGAAGCTACGCGAGAGCGAGTGGTCGCGATATCAGCGGAAATATGCACCCAGCTCACGAAGCCGATGGAGCTTGGCCTGCATGAGCATCAGGTCGGCGCCAGCATCGGAGTCGCCATTTCAGCCCCAGGCAGGGAGACATCGGAATCCCTGATTCGAGCTGCCGATGCTGCCCTTTATCGAGCAAAGGCCAGCCGCGATGGCGTACCTGTGATCACCGAGGATCAAGAGATCGATACCGAATCGAACAATCCACGCTAGACCGCGCTGGACGTTGTTTTTTTCTGAAGCCGCCCGTGTAGAGACGAATCTCGTCCGTGCGTCTTCGGAGCTACTAACCGAATGTATCGACCTCGACCTCGATCTCGATCTTCACAATTCCGTGCACGGTAGCCGGGATGCTGAGCGAGTTCTCCATTCCGGTAGGCTTGGCCGTATCGATGCTCGCTGCTCGATGTCGCTTTGCCCTGCGTCGCGGCGCCCTTCGACATCGGTTCGCGAGCAGATCGTCGATCTCGTCCACCAGGTTCGCGCCGAGAATCACGGTTGCCATGGATTTGTCGGTAGCATCCGGAAACGTCAAGCGGCAGTAGCCAGCGGCATGAATCAGCTTGGATCGACTGAGTCGGAATAGGTCCTGATATCTATCCAGCCAAGCGACGGCGCTGTTTCCTGCATATCCGGTCATGGGAACGCACGCACGCTTCTCCCGCCCACATCGCTCCCACGCGCCAGCACAACGGAGGTTGGAGTGAACCCCGCCGCCCGTCTGGTCAGCGAAGTGACGTTAGCAACTCGCCGAGCGATTCGACCGTGACCTCCGGACCCTGGGCCGCGAGGAAGACATCGGTGATACCGATGTCGTGCAGATCCGCCAGCCGAACCCGAACATCCTCTATCGATCCCGCGATCACGAGTTCTCGCATCAGGTCCGTCGGAATCAGCCGCTTGGCAGCCTCGATGTCGCCACCAGTTCGCAGATCGCTGAAAGCGCCACCGCGCGCCAGGATCTCGTCCGTGTTCATCACTTTGCGGACGTCGTCCATGATCTGATCGATATCGAAACCCGGCGAGATCAGCAATCGTTCCATGCCTGGAAGCGCGTGGATAATCGCGATCGTCGATTTGCGTGACTCATATACGGCTTCGGGATCGTCGGTGATGCGGACTGCCGCGCGCGCAAAAAATCGAAGCGTGGCGGGGTTTCTCCCTGCTGCCTCGGCGGCAGCGCACACGTCTGCGATCGAGGTAGCCATGAAATGCGACGAGGAGAGATCGTTGAAGAGAACTCCGTCGGTCGTTCTACCTGCCAGACGCTGGGCCTGAGGTCCAGCGGCCGCCAGGTAGATTGGCACGCGAGTTTGAACCGGGCGGATCACGCGTTTCCAGGAGTCGATGGCGAATTCGGTCGCATCTTCCGTGGACGTCGCCGTCGACGGAACGTCCCACCACTGATGCAGCAGGTCGATCGTCTCGTTCAGCGCACGGATTGGCTTGCCGATCTGCATGCCAAGCGCGTGCTTGTACCATTCCGTCTGTCCACGACCCAGTCCGAGGAACGCGCGCCCATTGCTGAGCGCATCGAGGGTTGAGAGTGAAGCCGCAATCAGACTGGGATGGCGGTAGTAGGGATTGGTGACTCCGGTTCCAATTCGAATATGTTCGGTCTCCCTGGCAATCGCGCCAAGGACGGTGAAGGCGTCCCAGCCATCCGGATCCTCCGGTGCCCAGAGCGATTCGATTCCCGCGCGGTCGGCGATGCGTCCCACTTCGATCGTGCGATCCACCGCCTGGCGATAGGCGGCCGCCACATCCTGGTGATCGGCAGAACCTGCGGCCACCCAAGCACCCGGACTGATATCGAGAGCGAATGCAAGCTGCCGGTCGATCGATCGATCGTGCACGGAGCCGGAAGAAATCATGGTCGTCAACCTTGAGTGAACCAAGTGAGAGGGTTATGGCGTCTGCGGAGACGCCCACTCTCCTTTAAAAGCCGGACGTTCGACCTGCATTCTTGCATGGTTCTTGCCGCGTCGTCGGGTTTGACTGCCGTGGACGATGTATTCAGGGGGCACAGGGTGCATTCGAAAGGCTGCACGTACGACCGCAATGACTGCGCACCATGGGGCAGGTGTGTTTCTGACGACTTGACACGAGTGACCGGATTACGTCTCCAGAGCGTTCCGGCGTCGTCCGCGTCACGTCGACCTTGCCACTGGACGATGGGCGCCCAGGGGTGCCAGTCGAGAGTCGAACTGGCACCCCTGCGGCTTTCGAGAACGAAGGCATACGTTCAGTCGCGCGTGTACGTCACCACAAGTTCAGGTTTGGGCGGCCGAAAAAGCGTCAATTACCAGAAAAGAATGACGCGCATGCACTCTGCACGGGGCTGGTGCTTCTTCGTCCAACTGAAACGCAATGAACATTGAGTGGTCTTTGTCTTCTACAGACTTACCAGCCAGTACAAGGTATCGCCTCCGAATGCCTGTACGCCATATTTGACCAGCAGGTTTGTCGCGGTCTCTTGAATTTCGACTGCTATGATGCCATCCACATATTCAGCAGGAGACAGGTCTCCGGATCCCATCCCCTGGTCGGTGGCCGATCCGGCGCTATCGAAGTTAGCTTTCGTATCATTATCGATTGCGCCAAAGCGTCCATCCGAATATCCGTGATCATCGGTGTCGATGTTTCGAATGACAGCTTCGCAGATCAGATAGACATACCCTCCCTTAGGAGAGCTATAGCCGTAACTATATGCTGTGTAGGCACTTGCGAGCGTCACCTCCACGCCGTTTGCCGTCAACGCCTCACCTAGAAGTCCTGGATCTTCCTTGCTGCCATGGCGTGGGACAGGGGTGACGGCAACGTGACCGCCACCGCAAGACCCCCACAACCCGGTTCCGTCCGTTTGGGCACTCTTCGCTGCTTTCTGGAGTCGATCCTGATACTTGGTGTTCTTCTCTTCCGTGCGAAGGATGACCGTTCCATCTCTGAGAAGCTGATCGTTTACCAGGGTAGGGACGATGGTGCCCCCGATCCATACAAAGCGCCACAGGCGGTCCTTGCTATCGTTGTCTTCAACATCCGACTCGAGATAGAGCGTCTGACCGGCCAACATGTCTTTGAGCGCTGACGTCGATTCGGCAAAGTAGCACTCTGGAAGGTCGTCATCGTTCTTGAGTTCCGGAGCATCGACACCGATCAGGCGCACTTCATGATCCTCGCCAGCGATGGTCACTTTTATCTTCTCGCCGTCGACGGCATCGACGAAGGTTGCCTCTGTGGCGTCTGCCGGTATCCCCTTCGGCGGAGCGGCCAGCGCTGTCACTGTTGCGATCGAGGGAGCGAGGACGGCGATGGTTCCGGTCGTGACGAACTGACGGCGCGTAAACTTCATGCAGGTCTCCTTCTTGGTCCACCCAGGCGGGTCGTCGTCTGATCAGAATGTCATGCCTCGGTATCCATGGCGTCCGTAATTTCACGTAGATTTGTCGAAAAATCAGAATGTCGAGCCATCGAGCGGAGGGAGGACGTCTCCGATTGGCGGTTTGCATCAGATCTGCTTCCGCTGAGCCAATGACCTGCCTGACCGTGCACGCAAAGCCGCTACAGCTGAGGATGATTCGTCATCGCCCTTGAACCGAAATAAATTTGCCGAAGCGGTCGATGTCATTACTCAGGGTGGTCAACCTGATCTTGGCGCGCTTGCGGATGGCGAGTGCCTGGCTCGGCCGTTGCGCCGATCCTTCGAATCGTTTCGTGCGATCTTCAGAAATCGCAAAAGGCATTGATGTTCCTGAGGGCAAAGTCGGACACGACGTCACATGAGAAATCGCAAAGCGGAAGAAGCCGAGCGCGCTGGTTGTCTCTTATGCTGAGTTGGGCTTGATGCAAGCTGGAAATTCGACCGAAAAGGACATGAGCGATGAGAAAGCTGATCGTGAGCACCTTCCTGACCCTCGACGGAGTCATGCAGGCCCCGGGCGCACCTAGAGAGGATGACAGCGGCGGCTTCAAGCACGGTGGCTGGTCGGTGAACTATTGGGACGAGCAGATGGGTCAGGTCATGGGTGAGGCGATGAGCACGCCGTTCGACCTCGTGCTTGGACGCAGGACCTACGACATCTTTGCCGCCCACTGGCCACACGCCACCGAGGAGGAGGCCGCCAAGCCATTGAACGACGCCACCAAGTACGTCGCGTCCCGGAGTCATCCCACGCTGGAATGGAATAACTCGGTCCTGATCGAGGGAGACGCGGCCGAAGGCATCGCAGCGCTCAAGAAGGAAGATGGCCCAGAGCTGCAGGTGCACGGCAGTGGGAATCTGATCCAGACGCTCTTGCGCCACAACCTTGTCGACCGGTACCGCCTGTGGATCTTTCCCCTTGTCATCGGATCGGGCAAACGCCTGTTCTCGGAAGGCGCCATCCCGTCCGGGTTGAAACTCGTCGACAGCAAGTTCTCCTCCACAGGAGTCATGATGGGGACGTATGAACCAGCAGGCGAGATTGCCGTCGGCTCGTTCGCGCTGGACTGATCGGGCCGGAATGTGTCTCGTCATCGGCTGATTCCGGGGGCCCGTGCAGTCGATTGTCAAACGTATTCGGTTTCGTTCATCCCCTCCTGAACAGGGACGTCTGCGATTGCCTGGAATCGAAAGCTGTAGGCTACGCCCTCAGGGAATGCATGAAGCTGCGGCGCCGCATCGTCATCATTCCGAAGCGCGTTGAGTCCGGCTCTGGCGGGCGAATCGGATTTGATGTCTGAAAGCGGGGAATGGAAATACGCCTCAGGTTGCCTCGCACGGATGACATGTCGCAAGCGGCCTCCTCAGGTCATGGAGACCGGTCCTCGACAGCCAGATGTTGGCCCACTGGCTCACCAAGAAAGGACTGCCTGGGTGTGGCAGATGGGATGTTCGGAGCCGCGTCCACACGTCTCGCGGCCAGACGGCCACTGTGAGACGGAGAGATGGGGTATCTGCCTCATACGGCTGTTCAGGAACGTCGAGCGAGATGAAGATGTTTGGTGCGGGAAGGGTTGCAGCGTCGATCGTGTCGCCGGCACCAAGCCTGTCCATGAAGCGCGTGGTGTGCCCAAAGTCGATTGCCAGCGTATCGTTCAGGACGGGCCCATCATCGATGCATCATCGTGACTTCCCGTGCTGGATCGATCATCCGCCACCGGTGCGATACGACCCGGCGTCGGTCGCGCTGCCGGCGGTCGCCTCGGTCAGAGTGCCGGTCCGCGCCGTGTCGACCGCCGTCGCAAACGTCGTCGCCGACACCGTCGTCTGCAGAAACCCGGTTCGGCGATGCGGTCGATTGGAGGAGAAGTGCGTCTGGCCCTCCACCTGGCGGCCTTTTCCGAATCAATCACCTGGTCTGGGAGCTACGCCACCGCGGCCTGATCCACTGGCGTGGCATCTTTTTCAGCGCGAGCCTGCGTCGTGAACGACATCACCGGCTGGTCAGGTTCTCGCCCCACGGCGAGGAGTGTAACCAGTGGATATTCGAGCCAGCACCCTGTTTTGAGTATCCCGAGGAATTGTTCGTCCAGAAAGGCTTCAGGCACGAGAATCCGGGCCACACCGCGATTCCTATTTCGCCCGGTAGTAGATGATTGTGCCGCCTGGTCGCTCATCACCGAGGCCGGTCACCAGACCTTCGCTCCCATCTTGCATCGGGAACTCGTCGTTTCGTTTGATCGACTCCGCCTCATGGGAAGCGATCAATCGCGCGAAGAGAGAGTGACGATCGCAGCCCCAGACCAATTCATGTCCCTCCACAGCCTTCATCCGATGGCGATCGCGGGGGTGGTTTCTGCCGATCTCGCAGTATGGGCTCGGCCCCGACCAAAAGAGGTCTGACGCGTCCTGTGATGATTCCGTCATGGTAAACGTGATGCTCCCTGATCCGATTCCGCATGGCACAAAGCAAACGCGAACTGTTCCTGGGGAAGTATAGAACCCGCGGCCTCGTAAATCAGAACCGCCCATCATCGCGTTGGAACACCATGGGCACGACCGTGCCGAATCCTCGGCTAGCCCTTCTGTCGCATCGCGATAGTGGATTTAGACATTGCACGCGTCTATAGTGCTAGTAAAGACGGGTTGACAAATTGGCAAACGCAGATCCGGACACTGCCACGGCAAAAAAGGGCACTTATGCACCGATTCAAACATGGGCTATGGCCGCTTCTCCTGATTCTTGGCTTGCTGCAACCAGCCTTGATCTTTGCGCAATCGGTCGACCCGGTAGCTCCCGCGAGTCTGCAGTCGATCGCAACTGCTACCACCACGGATTCGCTCAATCTTCGCAGCGGTCCCGGTCTGTCCTACTCTGTCGTCGCCGTTCTGCCCGCAGGCACCCAGGTTAACCTGACAGGTCTGCCGGACACCAACGGATTCCGCTCCGTCTCCTACCAGGGCCAGAATGGGTGGGCCTTCGGGGCCCATCTGGCTGAGGACGAAGCCTCGCCGAGCCCCAATGCGACGGCGACCACGACCGACTCGCTCAATCTTCGTTCTGGGGCGGCGCTCTCCTATTCGGTCGTGACAATTCTCCCGGCGGGTGCCACCGTAACCCTCACCGGGCAGAATGTGAACGGTTTTCGTTCCGTCACCTACAAGGGGTTCAGCGGCTGGGCGTTCGGGGCGTATCTCGATTTCACTGTCACGCCCGCACCGCCGCCGCCAGTCTCCCAAGGTATGGTGACGTCGACGACGGCAGTCAATCTGCGGACCGGGCCAGGAACGTCGTTTGCCGTGATTGTCGTGATTCCCGCCAACAGTCGCATGATGTTGACGGGCCCGAACGTGACCGGCTTCAGCCCGGTCTCCTTCAATGGGCGTGCCGGCTGGGTATCCGCTGCCTATCTGACAATCGATGGGACTCTTCCGGAGCCGACTTCCTCCGCAACGACGACCTCGGATCTCAATCTGCGTTCGGGGCCCGCGACATCATACGCAGTCCTGATCGTCATCCCCAATGGGCAAACATTGACGCTCACCGGCCAGACCAGCAACGGCTTCCATTCGGTCTCCTGGAACGGATATAGCGGCTGGGCGTTCAGTACCTATCTCGCCATCGGCGGCGCTGAGCTCCCGCCCCCACTCCCGCCGACCTCGGAACCGGGGGCGCCGTTCGATACGACAAACACGATCGTCGGTCCCGCGCGCGGCAATGCGGAACAGGCGATCACGTTCGCGCGAGCGGTCGGTGCAGTCCGTATGGACGAAGTCGAGCGTTACGTACGTGAGATCTATCGACTCGCGCCGCAGATCGGGTTCGATCCAGCGATCCTGGTTGCCCAGTCCGCGCTTGAAACAGACGATTGGAGGAGTGACTGGTGGGCCATCCGGTTGAATCCTGCAGGAATTGGTGTCACCGGAGACCCGCAGGACAACAGTGACAGTCCCTATTTTACAAGTGGCGCAATGGCGGCCCGGGCGCAGATCGCCCACATGCACGCGGAGGTATTCGGCCGCTCTCGTCCGCTCCCCTCTGAACTGCAGGGAGTCGACCCGACGTATCAGCGCGTGTTCGAGGCGGGATGGGCCGGAACGATCCGGACGCTGGAGGATCTGGCCGGGACATGGGCTGAAGACGACCGTTACGCGTTCGGAATCGTCATGCGGGCTAACGAGATCTTCTGATTCACCGACGAAAAGAGCGGACATGGCAGACAGGTGCGGTCACTCTGCCCCGTCGCCATCGACGCCGAGTGCTCGCTCGAACGCCTCGCCCGCAACCGCGAGCCAGGCTGTCCGGTCCAGGCCGAGTGAGACCGCCGCCAGGGCCAGCGCATCCAGTTGGACTGTCAGTTCGGCGACGGATTGCGGCACGGAGCCCGCCCGTGGCTGCCGATACTTCCTGGCCTCGTTCTCGACCTGATAGGTTTGCAAGCCGCCCGTCTGCTCGTAGATGTCACCGATTCGATCCTGCGCCTCCATCGGCAATCGGCTTGCCTTGTCGACCACCGAGGGCGCGATCTTGCCGAAGACAAGTCCGGAGAAAACGCGCGGATCGAGACCGCCGTATTTTGCTCGCGACTTTAATGTCGCTGGTGTGAGACCGGTTCGTTGAGAGACATCCTGCTCCCGGTGCCCCTTCTGCAGGAGGTCATCGATTGCCCACCACTCGGTGACCGGGTTCGAGGTGCGGAGCGTGTTCGCGGCGATCGTCAACTCCGCCGCCTCGTCCTCATCCAGATCGGTCAGAACGATCACGGGAACGGTCGCGAGCCCAGCCTCACGGGCCGCCGCAACGCGCCGGTTACCGTCGATCAGGCGCCAGGCGATCACGCCATCCTCATCCGTCGCCTGTGTCGCGAGGACCGGCACCAACACGCCGTGCCGCTTGATGTGATCCACCATCCGGTCGGTGGGTCGCGGTCCCCATGTCTTTCCGAGTTCCTCGGTCGAAACCTGTTTGACCAGGACGTCTTGTTCCATGCTGATTCTCCCGGCGATGCGCGTCGTCTCGGCCAGCTCTCACAAACTCATTGTCGCTGTGAGCGCGCTGTTTCTCCACGTCGGCAAACTCCGTAGGCGTTCTGCTACAGGTATTTTTTCGCTAACGGACGTGGAAGGAGGATCGAATCCATTCTCGGCTCATAGCCAAGCTTCGAAGGTAGGTTCAGCCCTATGGGTTGATAAGGCGAGATCACCGTTACAATAGGATCAGGTTGTGAGCGGAGAGCTTCATTGCACAGGTGTATCCCATGACAGAGGTCAGGACGACAAACAAACTCCCGCCGATCGTTCAGCGACATCTTTCCGAGATCGTGGAGCTTGCACGCATCCATGGGGTCGAACGTCTGGAAGTCTTTGGTTCAGTGATGACGGATCACCACGATCCACTCACGAGCGACATCGACTTCCTCGTTTCATTCAAGCAAGCAAGCCGGACAAGCCGGAGAGCGCGTACCAGGAATTTCGACGGTATCTGGCGTTGCAGAATGATCTGTGCCTCCTTGTAAAGTCTCCACTCGATCTCATCATGAGTCATGCGTTGAAAGATGACAGATTCCGGCAGGAAGCGGATAACACGAGACGGGTCATCTATGATGCAACCTCGAGCGAATAGCTCTCTCGAGGATATCTCCCGTGCGTGCGCATATATCGTTAGCAGGCCAGCAGGGTTGAAGCGGCTTCGCTCGAACGCAATCTCTCGGATGAGGATCTTCGTTTTGCGATCGAGCGAAACCTCATGACGATCGGTGAGGCGGTGGTTCGCGTGCGTGACTACGATCCCGAAACGCTCGTGAGAATTCTCGACTATCGTGGGGCGATCGGGCTCAGAAACGTCGCTGTTCACGGCTACCACCAGATCGATGACACGCGAATCCGGGGTATCGTGACCGAATTTCCCCCGATTCTTGCCAAGGAAGTTCAAGAACTTCTGCGAGGGGCACAACCATGACGACCTTACCAGTAGATATTCTGTCCGTCGCTGCGGCGCAGGTCGCACCGGTACCCGGTGATGTCGCAGTGAATGTCGCTTCGTTCGTGGCGCTGATCCGGGAAGCGGCAACTAAGGATGTGGATCTTGTGGTCTTTCCCGAGTTGGCCCTGATCGGATACGACCTCGGTCAGCTCGACGCCCCGGATGTCTGGGTCTCGAATGATGACGTGCGGCTCTCGCCGTTGCGAGATGTCTGCATCGAGACAGGCGTCACGGCGATCGTCGGTGCCGCGTACCGCGATTCGGATGGTGTTCCGCGTTTGGCATCGCTCGTGTTCATGCCTGACGGTTCGCAGATGACTGCCTGCAAGATTCATGTGCATGGAACCGAGAACGATCACTTCGTGGCGGGAGTATATCCGCCCGTGACGATCGACGTGCGCGGCTGGAAGGTCGCACTCGCGATCTGCTTCGATGCAGCGGTTCCCACTCATGCCATCGCTGCGGCTGACGAACACGCTGATGTGTACGTCACATCGGCGATGTACACGGTCAGCGAGATTCGGCGGCTGGATCTGCACTTCGCCTCGCGGGCGATGGATCATCGCATGTTCTCGCTGCTCGCCAACCTGAGCGGAACCGGACCCGGCTGGGTATCGTGCGGTCGGAGCGGAACATGGGGGCCGGATGGTGAGGTGCGGATGACGGCGGGAACCGAGCCCGGTCTGGTGATCGATCGCCTCCCGTACGCGGACCTTCTCGCGTTCAGACTCCAGCGAATCCCGTCTGTCGTGTGGTGAGGTGGGCCGATGGAGCGGTTTTCGGTCTTCGATTCGGGCGGAAGACTCACCCGACCGGCGCTGACGGCCAATCGTGCGCTGCTCCAGCAGGAACACAAAGACCCCACCGGTCCCATCCGGCGGGGTGTCTGCGTTGAGTTCACGGCGAATCGCGGTATCGTGGGTCAGACGACGCGAGCCCAGCCGCCCTCACCACCGTATGTCCCCGGCAAGGGTGAATAGGTGACGTCGGCATACCCGAACGCGGCCGGACCGACTACTGCGAGGGCTTGCGGTGTCCGCAACTCCGGCGGCGCCGGGATGCCGATCACGGACGTGCGCATGCCGTAGCGCACGATCTCGGTCGTCAGCGGATCGCCGGTGTCGATATCGATGAGGCAGATCAGATCCGGGACCACGGCAAGTACTTCGCCGGTCTCGCGCCGGGCGATCAGGTTCTCGTTCTGGAAATCGAGCGCCAGCATCTGACTCGCGTTGTCTCCAGAACCTTCGAGCTTCACCAGACCCCGTGCAAAGCCGCCGACCATCCGGCGTTCGACATCGATCACCTTGCCGCTGAAGATCTGCCTTCCTCCGGTCACATCGCAGACCGCCTGGACCGGACTGACGTGCTCCATGCGGGCGCTGAGGACAGCATCACCGACGGCGATCGCAAGGGAAAGCGTGTTGGGGATAGCCGTGCGGCGTACCTCCGCGCCGGTCATCACCGGATAGGCGTACCCGGCGGCCCCGCCCATCTGGATCGTCACCGCGCGCGCATAGCGTTCGAGCGTCTTGCCGTCCCCAATGCCATCGAAGACTGTCGCATGACCGAAGTGGTCGCACAGGGCTGCGGGGGCCGGTGAGACTCCATAGATCAGATAGGTCTCCATCTGAAGCTCGGGAAACGCGCGCCCCTGGCCATCGCCATCGATCACCGGGATGCCGGCCTGAGCCGCGACGATCATCGGAATCGTCGAGTTGCTGCCGCCGATCTCGCTCGGAATGATGTGGGTGAATTTCCTGCCGATGTGATGCTCCAGTGCCCTCATCGCGTTCAGCGATTCATCGGCCCTGCGCAGCCTCTCGACCGCTACGGTCGGCGATCCCATGCCGCCGACCGAGATGACGATGGCATCATCCGGCACCTCGTCCAGACTGACGACCTGGATCTGCGCACCCTCGCGGAGGAATGTGCGCGCGATCAGCTTCCCGAGATAGGGATTGCCACCACCTCCCGTCCCGAGAATGCCGGCCCCGATGGCCAACCGTTCCAGATGTTCTGTTGTAACCGTCCATGCCATTGATAGAAGAATCCTGTCCGTACGTATCGCTGATCGGATCGCTGATCGGATCGCTGATTGAAGCTGGCGAGATCGCGATCATCCCTCACGGTTGTTATTGTCCGTTATTGGGCAACGCGGCGTGATGTTTGCCGAGCGACCGATTCAATCGGGCTATTGGCGCCGCTGCCAGACGGCCCCCTCTGTCTGTGGGCGGGTTCACCAACACGCGATAGAGAGGCGAGGTCGGCAGACCGGTCGAAGACCGGCTGTACCTGAGTCCCTGTCGCATGAATTCGCCGAGACCTTGTCGCGAACCGCTCATCTCGAGTGCTGCGTGGTGCAGCCCCCGGCATGATGGAGAAGAGGGCAATCCACACGAGAAATCGCTGAAGTTTGAGGCGCACGAAAAGATCTCCCCTGGCATAACGGATACGCCCCGGGTTTGCGCATCTTCCCTTGAAGTGTTGAAAACCCCAACAGAGCCTCAAGGGAAATGCCGGCGAGGTCAAGGAATACGTGAATATCTTGCACCTTGCCGGTTCCGGAACTGGTGTGTGCATATGCAGGGTGGATCGGTCTCAGAAGATGCGGCGCTGGGCACATGGCGAGTCGTCAATCACGAGGAAGGGCAAGCTCGACGACGACCGGAGATCGAGAGAGATCGTCAGATGGTCCTGAGTTGCCGCAGGTAGTGAGGCGCGCAAAGAGGTAACTTCCCCGTTGCTCAACGCACGGCTGAACGGAGATGTGTTCCACTCATGGATCCGTTGTCGGCGGTATCGATCGTTAGCCCGTCGTAGGCGATGTCGTATCCCTGTACTTGCGCACGGGCAACAAGCTCGCTGTGGGCGGGGTTGCTATGATGGGCGATGTGCGTCGCGAACACACGTGTGTCGTCGTCGATCGCGCCTGCTGCACGTGCGGCTTCGACTTCTTCGAGAAATTGCTCCTGATTGAGGTGACCGTTCGTCCGTGCGCCAAAACCGAACGTGTGATCGAGGATCAGGATATCGAACCTCCAGCCGAGGCCGGCGAGGCGTGACCATGTTTCGCCCGGGAGCGATCCGGTGTCCGTGCCATAGAAGAGGCGGTCGCCGGTGTTGGTGTCCTCGATCGCGAACAGCATCGCCTCGACGCCGATATCGTGGTTGGCGGCGACGGTCTGCACGCGGTAGTGACCGACGTGCGTCTCCTGCCAGGGAGCGATGGTTTCGATGTTGAATGAGAACTCGCTCTGAACTGCTGGGTCGGAGAACGTGCGGTCGCGCTTCTCGAATCCGAGCAGTTCATCCATCCGTGCGATAGCGGTTTGCGAGCAGAAGTAGCGTGTGACTTCCAGGGATTCGACCTGGCACATGGCGGCCCGCGCGAATATCGTCAGCCCGTCGAGATGATCGCTGTGCGGGTGGGTTTGCAGGGCAAACGGGATCGACATCAGCCGCACGTCGAATCGCAGTGCGGCCTTCGCGATATCCGGTCCGAAATCGATGAGCAGAAGGTCATCGATGAGTGCGGACGAACGCATCCGCAGGGCAGGCCCTCCCTCGCTACGGGCATCTTTGCAGTTGGTGCAGGCGCAGAAGGGATCAGGAAATCCTTCCGCCGCCGCGGTTCCAAGGAATGTGAGCTTCATCGGGAACTCCAGAACGGCGGATACACCAGGCAAGAGCAACGTCCATGTTCATTCTGATCCGTCAGGCTGGAGACGTATTAAGCCGATGCCAACAGAATGTGAAATGATCGAGAAGCGAGCGTTCGCGGCCCAATGAAGAGACCATCCTCCATTGAGAGGTGCAATCGACACGACTCGTTCGGTCACGATGTAACCAATTCTTCGCATGGTGCGTTTTGAAGACTGAGAGGCAACCGAACTTCGGCCAATGAGCTTTCCCCACTACGTTCCCTGCTCTGCCTCTCGCTAGTCTCCCTGATCCGTGGCGTTGCCAGGTGCTTGCGGCAATCCATTCGGGTCGGGGAGCTGGTTTTTTCTCTGGCGTTTTCGTTCGCAACGATCGCCGGAGTGGTACCGTGGGGATAACGCGCTGGACCGAGGCCAATAACGACGATACGGGCGGGATGACCGACAATGCAGATGACTGGACGCTCAGATATGCCGGCACACACACCTGCGGGTTCTGAAGAGATCGATCGGTTGGACCGACCACGGAGGAGTTCCATGTCACACGCCGAGTCTCGCCAGATAGGCGCAACGAAGGCATCCCGTTCCAAGCTGCGGCGTGCGTTCATTCGCCAGAGCGTCTCACGTTTCACGCGACACCTTGGTCACTCTGGGGGCAGACTCCAGGCATCCGGACGCGCCGTTCACGTCGTGAGCGCGATCGTTCTGGTTGTGGGCCTTCTCATGCCCATCTTCAGTGCAGGTCAATCGCTCGCGGCGCCGATCTTTCCGCAGACGTCCACCAATCACAAGGCGCAAAACGACAACACGGTGATCGCGAACCCCTCCCAGGTCTCGATCTCGGGAGACTTCGGTCAGTTCTCACTGACCGATTTCGATGGCGTCTGGAAGGGGGTCTTCCCCGTTCCGGCGGGCTCGTATTCCTACCAGTTCGTGGTGGCGGGGTCCGATGGAAACCAGTACACCTTCGGGAGTGGTGGACTCAATGGGGGAACCGAGCAGATCACGATCAACGATGGTGATCTCGGGTTGTTCGCGCAGTTCAATGCCCATACCTATGAAACCGTTGCGCAATCGGTCGCGCAGTTGTTCACCCTCAGCACGTCCAACGGCGAGATCCCCCTTCAACCCGACAATGGAAATCTCACTGCCATCGTCAATTCGCAGGGCGGCGATTTCGGGTATCAACTGCTGTCGAGCGGCAACCCAGTCGGCGATCAGCAGAACGTTTCGCTCGATCAGGGGCCGGTCCGCCTCACCATCGACCCGAACGGCCAGGTTGTCAACACGCAGACGCTGACCGCAGGATCGCTGACGATCTCCCGGATCGACCAGACCGGCAATCCGCTTCCGGGTGGATGCTATCAGCTTCGCAGCGGCGGTTCGATCGTCAACCAGGGTTGCGATAACGGCAACGGTACAACAACCCTGACGTTTCCCGAGGGCGTCAATCCCGGCAGCTTCACGCTCGTCGAAGTGATCCCACCTGCCGGTCAGGACAAGGCTCCCGATCAGGATGTCAGCCTCCAGTCGGGCGACAACAGCGTCACCATCCAGTCGGCTGCCGGGTCCGAGCCGACCTCCGAGCCTGATGTGCAAGCGACCGATACACCTGATGGCGGCGGCAATGGCATCGAGACGCCGACCCAAGAAGGTGGCATCATCGGCGCTCCCACTGATGAATCTTCTCCGACCGAAAGCGCGACCGCTGAATCGGCGCCGACAGAAACCCCTGCGCCAACCACCGCGCAACCGGGTGACCTGGTCGTCACCATCGAGGACGAGAACGGCCAGCCACTCGGCAATAGTTGCTTCGAACTGCTGGACGCTGGTGGCAACGTCGCCGCGCAGACGTGCGACGCCACCGACCCGACTCCGAACAATGGCCGCGTCGGCTTCTATGGCATGCCTGCCGGCGAGTACACGTTGCACGCAACGCAGAGCCCCGACGGAGCTGACACGATCGTCGATCGCCAGGTCCAGATCCAGGGTGGGCAGGAAACCGATGAGACCGTTCAAGTCTCGTTGACCCGGACACCAACCACGGAACCGACGGCGACCGCGACTGAAGAACCAACCACGGAACCGACCGCCACCCCGAGCGAAGAGCCAACGCTGGAACCGACGCAAGAGATTCCAACCGAGGAAGTAACAGTCGAGCCGACGCAGGAAGTCGCGACCGAGATTGTTCCCCCGACAGCCGATGGTGGGATCGTTCCGAACGAATCTCCGACTGCCGAGACTCCAACGGAACAGGTTTCTCCCATGGACGAGACCGCGTCATCGCCGACCGCTGGTGCATACGGTGACCCTGGTGATCTCATCATCGAATTGCGAGACGGGAACGATCGACCGGTCGGCAACAGCTGCTTCGAACTCGTCGATGACAGCAACAATGTTGCCGCGCAGACGTGCGATGCGACCGATCCGACCCCGAACAATGGCCGCCTTGGTTTCTATGGTATTCCTTCCGGAACGTATACCCTGCGCGAGACCACAGTGCCCGACGGCACCCAGCAGATCCTCGATCGAAGCGTGACGGTTGTCGCGGGCGAACAAACGTCCGAGACACTCTCGACGTCCGCTCCTTCGGGTGATACGACTCCTACGGAACAGGCATCCGCGACGGATGCGGCACCAACCGAGACTCCGGTGGCCGTCGCGACCGACGAAGGATCACCGACCGAAACGGCCACGGTGGAAACCGGTAGCGACACGGGCGCTGTGCGTGTCGACGTCAGCAGTATCGCCACTGATGACACGCCGGTGTGTGTCGCTCTCGATACCTCCGGCGGAATCGGATTTGCCGATCCACCGTCCGGTTGCGACAACGGCCAAGGCGACACGGATCCTGCTGACGGCACGATCGTGCTGAACGATATCGCTCCAGGCGAATACACCGTGTCCATTACCGGGGGATCGCAGGACGCATTGAATCTTCCTGAGCAGGATGTGGTTGTCGACGCCGCCAAGGTTGCCGAAGTGAGCTTCGGCGGAACTCTCGTACCGACTGTCGAGCTAACGGCGATGGCCACCGCAACGCTAGAGCCAACGGCGACGGCCACTGCGACATTTGAGCCGACGGCGACGGCCACTGCGACATTTGAGCCGACGGCAACGGCCACCGCAACCGCGACACCTGAGCCAACAGCGACGGCCACTGCGACTGCAACACCTGAGCCAACTGCGACCGCGACCGCGACTGCGACACTTGAGCCGACGGCGACGACCACTCCCACCGCAACTGCAACGCTTGAACCAACAGCGACGGCGACGGCCACCGCCACCGTGACGGCAAGTCCTACGGCGGAGCCGACGGTCGAGCCGACCGCCTCACCGACGCAGATTCCGTCCGGCTCGATTCTCTCGACCATCAAGGACACGGGCGGCAAGACGATTGCAAGCGCCTGCATCTCCGTTGATGGCGGTATCGATGTCTGCGATAACACGGCAAACGATCGCGATCCGGCTGTCGGCACCATTCGTGTCGACGATGTCGTGCTCGGACAGCACGCGGTTGCCGTCACGAGTTTCCCCGCTGCCTATCTCCAGCCTGATCCCATTGCGGTCGAGGTAACCGCCGGTGCGACGGCAACCGCCGCCTTTACGCTCGAGACTGCACCTCCGCAGACCGGCAGTGCCAAAATCCTCTTCACGATTCAGGGCGGAACATTGCCGAATGGTCTTTGCGTGCAACTCACCAACACCAACGGTGGTGCACCTTTCGGCACGTTCTGCGATAACGGCAATGACGATTCCGATTCTGCGTTGGGAACAATCTCGCTCACCGGCGTGCCGGTTGGGACGTACGCCGTGAAACTGACCGCCGAGAGCCGAGCGAAGATCGACGGGTTCAAGAGCGCCACAACCGGCACGCTCATCATCCCGGCCAACGGGACGGATGACGTGACGATCGCGATTGTGGCCGATCCGGCTCCAACAACCGGAACAGTCGAGATCGCGACGCGCAACAACGCCACCAACCAACTGCTTGCAGGTGCCTGCTATGAGCTGCGGCCGGCTGCCGGTGGTAGCACCATCGCCCTTTGCGATAACGATCCCAACGATCAGAATGGCACGAATGGATTGATCCGTCTGATCGATGTCCCGGCTGGAACCTACAACCTGGCGATGACGACCGCACCGATCGGTTTCACCCCCTATGGCGGCGAGCAAACCACGGTCGTGGCCGGCGCCCTCGATCAGCTCGAGGTGCGGCTCGATGCGGTGGCGCAGACATCGGCCCTGACGATCAGAAAGATCGATCAGGATGGCAAGACGCTCAAGAACGCATGCTTCGCGCTTCGCCAGGGCAATACCACGCTGCAGACCATCTGCGACGCGACCGACGAAACGCGGGGCGACGGAAGCGTTGTGTTCAAGGACGTCAAGGCTGGCGTCTACCAGGTCGTTGAAACGAGGACGCCGACGAACGATTATCAGGTCGCCGATCCCGTCAGCGTGAAAATCATCGCGGGGCAGCATCAGACGATCGATGTGACCAACATCGCCAAGACCGGTCGCCTCGTCGTCACCAAGGTCGATTCCGCGAACGCGGGTTCCCTGCTCCCGAATGCCTGCTTCCAGTTGAAGAGCAGCACCCACACCTATGGCCCGTTCTGCGACGCCGATGACTCCGTCGGCGATGGCAAGACAACCTTCAACGATATCGTCCCCGGTAACTACACGTTGATCGAGACCGTCGCCCCGTCCGGCTACAGGAAGGCGGCCAACCGCGACATCACGATCAATCCGGGCTCATCGGTTCACGTGACCGTCGCCAACGAAAAGCTGCCGCCGCCAGCTGAATCCGGAACCCTGATCGTTCACAAGCAGGATGTTCAGAAGAAGGCATTGCCGGGTGGCTGCTTCCGTCTCTACGATGGTGAAAATCCGGTCACTACCCAGGTCTGCGACAACGCCGACGGCAAGAACGACGCGACGATCATCTTCAACAAGGTGCCGGTCGGTACCTGGACGCTCCGCGAGACACTTGCTCCTTCGACCGATTACCAGATCGCGCCCGATCGCCAGGTCACCATCAGCAACGGCCAGACGACTCAGGTATCCGTCCCCAACAGTCTCAAGACCGGACGCGTGCAGGTCCGCAAGACCGATCCGAACGGCAACCCGCACGGCAACCCGCTCCAGGGGGTCTGCTTCGATCTCGCGACCGATGGCAATGCCCAACAGTGCACGGATGCGAACGGCAATATCATCTTCACGGTTTCGGTGGGTACCTATAGCCTGACCGAAACGATGACCCCGGCCGGCTACGTCCCTGCGCCGAAGGTCGAGAACATCAAGGTGCAGCCCGGTCAGACAACCGTCGTCTCGATCGTGAACAAGCTTGCACCGCCGCCCGCCAATACCGGCTCGGTCCAGGTCCTCAAATTCGTCTGCCCGGCCGCGGCAGGACAATCGAAGACCCAGTTCCTCGGTGGTTCCGCGGGCAATGCCCAGCTCGCGAAGACCGCGAACTGCAACCCCGCAAGCGCCGGGTTCACGCTCAAGGCTCAGAAGGGAGAGGGGGGCCCAGGGGCTTTCACGACCAATGGAACAGGTAAGTATCAGGTGACGGTCACCGCCGGTCTCTATACCTTGACCGAGACCAGCCCGAATCTGCCCGGCAACTCCCAGGTTGCACTGAAGGTCGTCAAGGGACAGCTCACGACGGTCGTCGTTATCAACTTCGTCGAGCCGCCGAAGCCAGCTGCGGCAACGATCCAGGTGACCAAGTACACCTGCGCATCGAGCTTCAATGGCACGCTTTACGACGACTTCCAGCAGAATTGTTCGGCAGCGACACAGCTGACCAATGGAGTCACGACGCGCGTCGCGGGGCCAGTTACCCAGAAGCACGTCACGGGAGACAATGGCAAGACGGGACAATCGACCTTCGCCAATCTCACCGCCGGGACGTACACGATCTCCGAAGATCGCCCGTTCAACATTCCGGTCAATTACATCTTCTGTGGTCTCGGCTCGAATTGGCCGGCAGATTCAAAGGCGGTCAACACGTCGCTCTCGGTTGCACTGACGTCGGGACAGACATTGCACTGCGCCATGTTCAATGTTCCCGAGGTGCCAAAGAAGGACACCGGCACGATCCTCGTCCACAAGTACGTGTGCGATGTGAAGAGCCCACCAAAGGGCTTCGACTACGATGCCGAATGTCGACTGAGCGATCAGGAGGCTCGCTTCCAGATCAGCGCGTACAACACGGATACGCAGAAGTTCGACGCCGCGACGATCGGTCGGGCGAATCCGGACGGTCTGCTCCGGTTCAGAGACCTGAAGCCGGGGACCTACCAACTGCTGGAAGTCGATGGCAAGTGGTGCCACGCCAAGTCGAACAACGTCGACAGCAAGGGCAACGTCGTCGTCAAGCCGAACGCCTACTCGGAAGTCTGGATCTACAACTGCGTGGCACCGACCAGCCCTCCGAACACAGGGTCCGGCGATGCGGCCGGGATGCTCGATCCGACCGGCGGCAATACTGGCACGGCGATTCTGCTCAGCATTGCCTGGCCACTGCTCGCCGCCGGTTTCTGGGTCAGCTATCGCAACCGTCGCCGTGACGAGATGCTGGCGACCCGGGCGATCCGCCGGAACGAGAACGATCGTCGCGCTGCCTGATCTCCTGGCGCTGGGGAGTAGGCGAGTCGGTGATCAGAAGGTACCAGTGAAACGGGAGAGGCCCATGGGCCTCTCCCGTTTCACTGTGAGTGAAGGTATTTCGTGATGTGCGAAGTCGCAGGCTTGGAATCGTCACCACAGATAATCCGGCCCTCAGAGGCCGGATTATCGGTACAGGCGGTCTGGTATGTCCGGTGCTCCGCTGGTGATGACAAAACAGCCGCCATAGCGCATGTATTGCTCAGATAGTGGGACCGGCACGGCCCTCGAGGTGACGGATATAACGCTCTGCCGATCGTTCGACCGTGCTGTTTCCATCTTCTCGAACGTGTTTGTCGAATGCATCATGGATCCGGTCATAGGTAAACGGAGCGAGGAAGGAGGCTATTCGGCGCACAGTAGTTGCATCCAGCGGGATATCGTTCGGATAACTGTACATAAACGTTACCCAATGCGGATCAGCGACGACCATGACGATATCTCCGGAAAACAGCACGGCCTTTCGATCCGCATCGTGACGCACGTTGTCCCAATGGAGCACGCTTCCTCCGGGGAAATGGCCGCCGGTTCGAATGATGTTGATGCCGGGGACTGGCGAGATCGTATCGCCTGACCAGAACTGCAGTGCGGCATCCGGGCGCATGACCCAGGTACGATTCGACTCATGGAGCAGGATCGGCACATTACCAAGTGCTCGACTCCACACGATCATCGTCGTGTAGAAGTGAGGATGAGAAATGGCGATCGCAACGATCCCGCCACGGCGCTGGATCTCGGCGATGGTGGTTTCATCTACGAACCCGACGAGATCTCAGAGAATATTCCCGTGCGATGTTTCGATCAGGTAGGCCTGTTGACCGATTCCAAAGCGAGGTTCGGTCGCAATCCGGGTGACTCCAGGCTCCACCGGGTCGAAGCGATTGTGATGCGTTCCAATTAACTCCGGAAGAGATGTCCACTGCTGACCAAGCTCTTGATTGAGATACTCCCGATCATCTTCGCAGATGGGGTATCTGGACGGTGGCTCAGCGCTGGGAGAGAATTGCGTACCACGGTTGACGCAGATGAACGCAGTGACATCAGGCTGATCGGCATGTAATGGGTTGGACATGAAAGCCTCCAGATGAACGATGAGTGAGGTATCGCTCTGCTAATTCGGTATCACGCGTTCAGGCAGGACTGAGTCATTCATTGGAGCAGCGCTGCGAGCGATATGCGGACTGCACAGCGACGCCTGGCGTCTATGAAGACATCGATATTAGAGCGGTTTTCATAAGAAGTGCCTCCTAAACATTAGCCCAAGGGGCTGATCCACCGCAAAGCGGTGGCGGGTCCATGAAGCTTCCGACATGGAGTCCGCAGCGCGGCGGTACCCCTACGAACAGGCAAGACTTCTGAGACCAACTGTAGCGTGTGGTATCGAGCTGAAAAATCGCTCTTCGTCAAATCCGTATACGCCGATCGTCAGGATCCGCATCTCCACCCCGCTCTTCCAACGAGTGCTATCAAAAAGACCGAGAAGACTTCGCCGCCTTCGGAGAGGGACCCATTCCAGGCAATGTTGCCTGGCCATTATTGATCCTGAGCATCACATCCTGCTGACTGACAAGCTCTCCGCGCTCATCGATATGCACGATGGGAATCGATTCTTCTTCTAACGTCGTACCGATGAGTCGAACTCGATGGCAGAGTTCAGGTTTCGCTTCGCTGCACATCAGGACGAGTCCTGCGGATTGTTCCCATGCTCGTCGCAATCTGGATATTCCGCGTTTGTAGGAGGGCAGTGCCTTGACGAGTTCGTGGAACACGCGATGTTTGGCTGCTTCTGCTTCCTGGCCAACCGATTTTCTGACCGACTCGTCTTCAGGATCGCCACCAAGCGTGTCACCCATGAACACGTAGTTGATGTTGGACCCTGCCAGTCGTTGCTGAAGCATATCCCGACTGAAATCCGGGCTGAACCGCGAATACGCTCGTGAACGTATATCGCCGATATAGGTGACGTCATATCTGGCAAGCAGCGCAAGGAATTCGTCCATGGAACGAAGACCATATCCTATTGACAGCAGGGGCCTTGGTGTCGTCATCTCCTCAAGCTCTTCTGTGCAAATGCGCTTTGGATGGGATCACCCGGCGATCAAAAGAAACGTATCGAGAGGCGGCAACGAGTCCTCGGCATGAGATCCATCGATCAGCTTGCTCATAGGTCCTTGTTTGCCGAACCCTTTCACCCTTTCAGCCCTCTCGGTATTCGACTTTCAAGTATCGCGTGGGAGAGTACATACCCGCCTTCTCCAACGTCCGTTTGGATGCGTGGTTGTAATACCAGCATCCTGCCACGGGTTTGATCCCGCGTCGCTGGCATTCCGCGATCAACAGGCCGATCGTCGCTGCTCCTACACCCTGATTCCGCGCGCGTTCCATGGTGAACATTCCGATACTGGCGGTCTGCGCGTGCAACGTGCTGTGCTGCATGATGCCGAAGCCGCACACGTCGCTATCACGTTCCGTGAGGAAGAGTTCACCCTGCTCGATGTGTTTCTCGGGATCTTCGAAGAAATCACCGGATTCCCTCTGAATCGCGTCGAGGTCTTCACTGCCTGCGAGACGCAGCGAGAAAGCGCCGGGGATCGCGGTGACGCGCGTCGAAGCGAGCGCGAAAAAGCACGCCTGCTTGGAGAGTTGGCGATAATCATCCAGCGCATGCGCGAGAAAGAACTCGTCATTGGTAGGCACGAGTGCCGTTCGAACATGCTCGTGTCCTCGCAAACGCGCGTAGACCGGTTGCCCCAGGTGTCGGTACGACTCTGCCAAGGCAAACTGTATGATCGTTCCCTGTTCGTGAATCGAGGCAAATCCCGCCACGGTTTCATCGACGATGATCTGATAGTGATTGGCCTTGAGCACGTGCTCTTCGTGAAACGAGTCCGTCGCCGACGGAAGCGAGGCGAGGTGCGCCTTCACATCTTCTGCGATCTGCACGAACTCGACACTCGCCAGGTGATGTTTCATGCGGTCCCCATCCTTATCCAATCGTGACCGCTCCAGCAGGTGCAACTCAGTGCTATCGTATCCGCTGCCATGGTTGCAACGTTGGTGGGTTTCATCGTGGAGCTTACGCCAACGCGCGCCGCTCCGACGTGCGTGCGACGATAGCCTCCTGCCCTTGATCCGCCCTTCGATCTGCATGATTCGACCATCGACTCTTCCGTGGTGATGCCCGGAACGTCAAGTGACCCCGAGACCAGACATAACAAGGAAGTGGAGGGGCAGAGTTGCAGGACACACACATTGTCAGACCAGCCCGTGAGGCCGACCTTTGCCAGCTGCCGTCGATCGAGGCCGCTGCGGATAGGATGTTCCAACAGGTGGGAATCACCTTGCCGCCGGGGCAGATGTCGATCTCGGAACTGCGTGTCGCTCCCGCCGTGTTCGTCATCGGGGACCCGATCATTGGGTTCATCTGCCTGGATCGACTCGATGGCATGGCGCACCTTGCACAGATAGCTGTCCTCCCCACGCACACAGGAAAGGGGATCGGGACCGCGCTGATCGCAGCCGGAATCGACTGGGCTCGTCGCAACAGCTACCCGGGAATGGTCATGACGACCTATCGCGACGTCCCGTGGAACGGTCCGTATTATGAACGACGCGGATATCATGTGCTGCCGGAGGCCGAACTGACGCCGGGACTCGCCGCTGTACGAGCGCACGAGCGCGAGCTTGGCCTCGACGATCTCGGTCCACGGGTCGCCATGCGAATCGACCTCTGATGCTGACGGGCCAGATGGGTCAGTATCCCAGCCATTCGATCACGGTCGCGCATCTGACCGGGTCGATCATGAGCCCAACTCCCAATGCCCAAAGCCAATAGTCCGTGAGGCGGACGATCGCCCACGCGTCGGCCAGCGTGCGGTCCAACCCGGCATGATCGATCAACGAGTCGAAGAGATCCCTGAGCTGAATTGGACCGTCGATCTCTTCGATCCGGGTCCACAGCAGCTGCGCGAGACCGAGCTCCGGGTCTCCCAGCACGACCATGGGATCGACCGCGATCCAGGGAAGGCGCGACCCGCCAAGGATATTGTCATAATGAAGATCCCAGTCGACCATCGTGCGTGCGGGTCGTTGTCCCAGTTGAAGCGCATGCTGAAGCGACATATCCAACAGTCGTCTGGAGAATGGCCTGCCCATCGTCTCCCAACGGACCGGCAATGTTGTCGAGATCTCCACAATCCTCTCCGCCATCGTTGGGAACTGTACGTCGGTCTCGACGGATAGTGTGCGGATCAGCCCGCCCGCAACGGAGATCGCGTCGGCGATCGGAACCGACGACAACGGTCGGTTCGCATCCAGTCATTCCAGGAGTGCTGAACCGGTGGCGGGCCGGGAATCGAGCAGGTGGACCATGCTACGCCCGTCCCATGCCGCGAGGGCGCGGTATTCCCGGGCGGTTGTCTCGTCCGGCCATGCGACCTTCAATGCCAGTTTCTCGGAATGGCGATCCACAAGCAGGACGAGTCCACGCGCGCCATGCATGGGAGATCCTTCGATCGTCAGGTTCCACTCGTCGCAAAGACGCTCGACAAGCGCGGGAAGCCTGGCCAGCCACGAATCTGCGGCGGTACCCGCCTGCCGCTTGATATCGATGGCGAGGCCCTCTGGAATATCGATCATATGCTTCCCTGATGCCGTAACAACGGCGTCTTCATGAAAAGTACCGTCATTCCGATCAATGCGATGCCGCCGGTGATCGCGGGCAGTAAGAAGACATGCGGCAGCCCCAGGCGCGCGACCCCGATGCTGCCGATCAAACCACCGACCGTGCTCGAGAGGCCCAATCCGCCCAGAAAAACCGAGGTCGCGAATCCGGGACCGGTCGCATGGATGTCCATCGCGACCGTCATGCCGAGGCTCGACACCGTCGCGATCAGGATCGAGCTGAACACCTGTCCGAGGAAGAAGAACGGGATCGAGTTGCCGGTTGCGAACAGAAGCTGCGCGATGATCCCGCAGGCAATACCGATCAGGATCGGCCGGTGGGCACCGAAGCGTTCCGACAGCCAACCGCCGAATGGAATAAGCATCAGCTCGAGAAACGGATGGGTCGAAATCACCGCACCACGAATCCATGCCGGTGCGTTCAGGTTCTCCTCTATGTAGAGCGGCAGGAACGACCACTTGATCGTCTCCCCGCTCATCGCCAGAATGCAGAGACCGACGAACAGGAGGAGTGTCAGGGCCGAGTCCCTGCCAGCGGGTGCGTTGCCGATTCCAGGCCCGACTTGCGCCCGGGCAATCGAAAAGCGCGCGATCGGCCTCAGGCTCAGCATGTAGAGGAGGGCGGTTGCCAGGAAAAGGGAACGCAACCCGAACGCGAGACCGAACCAGCTGCCGAAAATCGGATCGACCACCCATCCCAACGCATATGCCACCCGGATATTCGACACGAGGCGATTGTGATGTGGTACGCCCCGGTTGATGAGATCGTCGTGAACTGCGGCAAACGTCTGCGCGTTGACCGTGGCCCCAAACTGGACCAGATGACGCCGATCGCGAAGACCATCCACATATGCTGCGTGAGTGACAGCATTAGCCAGTCGATCGGAACCCACGGGGTGCTGGCCCGGATCAGCGGCATTCTGCCGGGAAGCCGGTCCGAGAGGCGTCCGGTGAGGATGCTGATCGGGGGACCGGCCAGTGCGGTCAGGAAATAGAGACTCGCGACGGACGGGCTCACATCGAGGTGGGTGACGAAGAACAACGTGAGCAGGGGTTGCGCCGCCGAGATGCCCATCCCGCTTAAAAACAGGCTGACGGCGGCGCTTCGATAGAACGGAATGTTCCATGCACCAGGAATCGCGTTTTTGGACTGAATCTGCACGAGAGATGGGTCCCTTTACCAAGAGGTGGTCTGTGGCTTCGACCAATTGAGGGTGTAAGCTTCTGCACGAATCGTTGCGGGCCCGGAGACAGGACCGAAAATCTCTGAGCCTGGGTTGGACTGGTTCGGAACCAATCAGTCCCCGGTCTCCGCCAGAATCGCCGCCAGGCTCGGCAATGCGATATTTCTCCCCGAAACAATCGCGACGACGACTCCATCGTTCATCTCGACTATTCCGGCAAGCAGCGCCGCCACCGGTGCGGCGCCCGCTCCCTCGGCAATGACGCCATGGTGTTTGACCAGCCACCGGATTGCGGCATGGAGTTGGGTTTCGCTGACATGAACCAGCGCGTCCGTATGTTCTGCGATCAGGCCGACAGTGATCGACCCGGGCTCCAGATTGCCCGAGAGACCGTCCGCGATGGTGTCGCCGATGGGGATCTCGCAGGTGCCTCCGGCTTTGACCGCTTCCGATACGGCGAGCGATTGGTCTGCCTCGACGCCGACGATCCGGATCGGCTGGTCGGCCGTGGAGAGCTCGCCGGCACGCAGGGATAACCCGGCCACCAGTCCGCCGCCACCAACCGCCGCCACGATCGTCAAAGGGCGATCGCGCCCGATCTGCGCCACGATCTCGTCCAGCAACGTCGACTGACCCGCGATGACCTGCGGGTCGTTGTAGGCTGAAACGAATGTCGCCTGCCGCGATGGTTGCTTCGCCAGGTCAAGCGCATAGGCTTCTGCGGTGTCGTAATCCGCTCCATGCACGATCAGCTCGATCGGGAGTTTCGCCAACGCCTCGCGCTTGGCGGGAGATGCCGTCTCCGCGACGACAACGGTTGCGGGTACACCGAGCTGGGCGGATGCCCACGCGGTTCCCAGAGCATGATTGCCCGCAGATGCGGTGATGATCCGGCTGCCCGCCGGCAAGGCGCTCGCCGCTGCAATCGCCCCCCGCACCTTGAACGAGCCTGTCGGCTGCATGCTTTCCAGCTTCAGCAGGACGGCCCCCCCCAAAGCGGGGGATGGTAAAATTGGCGTGGGCGAAAGATAGTTGATAACTACCTTTCGTGCGCGCATGAGATCGTCAGATGTTGGCAGTGCGACATCTCTGCGCGGGTCATTTGTAGGTTGAGCTGGAGCTCTCTGGTTGTCGAGGGGCATACGTGTCTCCGAAAGGGACTATCGGGTGCGGAGGGTCAGGAGTGCGATCAGCAGCGCACCGATCCCGACGCCTGTGATGAGCCAGGTCACGATATCACCGGTTGTGATGCCGACGATCAAGCCAATGGCAACCATGCCGAAGAAGATGGCGGCCTGGCGATTGGTGTAGCGGGGAGTTGATCGATTTCGCATGCCATCCCAACTTTTCCATGGAACTTGCTGGAGAATAGTCGCTCATCACCGTGACGGCACTGGAGCCGGGAGTGAGGACACCGCCGCCGTCTCCGCTGCTGGCCGCGACATGCTGCCAAACTCGCGCCATGTGCACGAGCATGATCGTGTCGCGCTGCACACGATCATGCTTGTCGATAGTGTCTCATGAGCAGTGATCTTGTCGAATCCGGACACCAGGGCAACCTTATGCCCTCTGGCACGTGGATTGGATCCTTGCTTCAATCGTCCGCCGAGCGACGAGTGTTCCACGCCACCGCGTCCGACATTGGCATTCCGGCAGGAAGCCGATGACCGCCATGCGCGACATATCGCGGGTGAACGTTGCGGCGTTTCTTGCGGGGAACCTCGTCTCCCTGATCGGCAACACGATGACGCTGGTGGCGCTCCCCTGGTTCGTGTTGCAGGAAACGGGGAGTGCGGGCAAGACCGGTTTGACCGGGATGGCATTCGCGTTGCCCGCATTTTTGGCGGGAATCTTCGGCGGAATCCTCGTCGATCGGCTCGGCGGTCGCCGGATGAGCGTCATCGCGGATATCGTCTCGGGCGCGTCCGTTGCGCTCATACCTGTCCTGCATCTCACCGTTGGCCTTGAGTTCTGGCAACTTCTGATCCTGGTCTTCTTCGGTGCGATGCTCGATATCCCTGGACTGACCGGCCGTCGCACGATGTTGCCGGGATTGGCGGAGCGCTCGGGAATCAGACCAGAGGCAATGAACTCCTCGTTCGAGATGTCGGATGCGGTCGCGATCATCATCGGTCCTGCCATCGCTGGCGTCCTGATCGCCACCATCGGCGCCGTCAACGTTCTGCTCTTCGATGCCGCGACATTCGCCATCTCCGCGTTCCTGATCGGTGCGTGTACCCCAAGCATCGAGAGCGCTGTCGATCCGAATCGCTCGGCAAAATCCTCCAAGGCTCCAGGTTTTCGCATGAACGAGATTCTGGCCGGGCTGCGCTTCATTCGCGCCGATCGCCTGCTCTTCGCCCTCGCGATCACGCTGCTGTTCACCAACTTCTTCAACGGACCGTTCTTCAGCGTGATCATGCCGGTGGTCGTGCACGATCGGTATGGAGGAGCGTCCCAATACGGCTGGCTGCTGACCGCGTTTGGTATCGGCAGCCTGATGGGAGGTGCGAGTTTCGGTATGTTCGGACACCGCGTCCGTGCTTATCGGCAGCAGATCTGGATTTCCGCATTCGCCTCGGTTGCCCTCATGCGCTGGCTCCTCGTCCCGGATCTGCCATTTCTCTGGCTCATGGCGGCGATGGGGCTGGCTGGCCTGTTGAGCGGGCCCCTCAACCCGCTACTTGTCACGGTTCGGTTCGAACGCATTCCGTTGCATCTGCGCGGTCGCGTCTTCGCGAGCTTCTCGGCACTCGCCTCGATCGCCGATCCCTTGGGAATGGCCGTCTTTGGCAACCTGATCGATCGTTGGGGCCTCGATCGCATCCTGTTGATATCCGCGGTCTGCTTTACCGCGTTGCTGCTGGCGCTTCCGTTCATCCGCGCCACCCGGGAAATGAATATCCCGTCCGATGAAACGGCACCAGCCGATAGGGTCTCGCTGTCCACCTGACGGGATTTCGCCGCCGGGACCACCCGGGGATAGATTCAAGCGGCAGAGAGGTATTTTCCATGACGATTCGGAACGTTCCCTCCAGGCTCGATCGTTGTGATCTGGCTCAAAGACCCTGAAGAGGGTGAGCCCGTTTGAATACACTTGGACGAATGATGATTCCTTCCCGTCATTTACGCAGCGGGCCGCGCCGCGCGACGGGCCGCTGTACAGGAGCTTGTCGGGAAATCTCTCTTTCGCGTCGGCCCAGCGTTTGATGCGTGATACAGCACGAGCTCGCCGGCATCGCGATCAACTCCGGAAGGTCCGGTCTCATTGAGGCGGCTGGCAACATGTCCCTTACCAAGCCGCATCAAGCCGGAGCGGCAGCACCTCGCGATCGCGATACGGACTCTCAGGCGTGTTGCCACCACGTCAGGACGCAGGTCGTATCTCGACCGACGTCTCGGCCAGGATCACGTATCCGTCATCTTCGAGCAGAAGGACGCGATAGGTGCCGGGAACGAGCGATTTCGCCAGCGGAGCGGTTTCGATGGTGACGGTCCCATCTATCCTCGCATCGGTGGAGGCGAAGCCGAGGTAATGTTGAGGAACCTTCTCATTTGCATGGATGATGCCGATCCAGTCCCACCGGTTGCCCGGTGCGTTGCGATAGCTGATCTCGAGCGTCTCACCGGCCACGATCGATGGGTCGCACGTCGATCCCGGTCGTGGCACCCACAGGCTTCACCCGGAGTGGCGAGCGGGAGAGGACGGTGCCTCCCGCAGCCCCTGCTCGATCGGCGCGGAGAGGCGGACCGCATCGGGGGGTACTCGCACGGACGTGGGCGTGGCTCAATCGCTCTCGGCGACGGACGATCCGCTACGCGCGGTGCGGGCCGACATCCAGCAGGCGTTCCCGACCCTGGGGTGCGCGCTCAACTGCTTCAACCACTTGCCCTCCGAGGACGGGGTATGAAAGGCGCTCTAAGCATGACATTCTCGAGGTGCGCGCAAAGAATTACGGTGAATCGGTTTTCCTCGCCTGTAGGAACTGTAACAGGCGAAACTATTCTGTCGTGAATCAATCCGCCGCCATATCCGACGTTGCGAACGGGTTCGGAATCGACCTCAGCAGCAGTTGCGTGTAGTCATCCTGCGGGTGCTCGATCACCTGCTCGGCGGAGCCGGACTCGACAATCCGACCTTCGTTCAGCACCATGATCTCGTCCGCCAGCAACCGTGCGCTGAGCAGGTCGTGCGTGATGTAGAGCATCGCCAGGTTCTCGTCGCGTACCAGATCGTTGAGCAGTCCCAGGATCTCTGCCCGGATCGAGACGTCCAGCATCGACGTCGGCTCGTCGGCGATCAGGATCTCCGGATTCGGCGCCAAGGCACGAGCGACCACCACACGTTGCCGCTGACCTCCTGACAATTGATGCGGATATTTGTCGATGAAGCGCTCGGCAGGGGTCAGCCCAACCCGTTCGAGCATCTTCCTGCATTCTGCTCGAGCGTCCTTGCCGTTCATCTTGCGATAATTCTGAAGCGGCCGGGCCAGTGAATGGGCGACCGTATGGGCTGGATTGAGGGCGGAATAGGGGTCCTGGAATACCAGTTGGGCGTGCCGGCGGTAATCGTTCAGCGCCTTGTGGCCGAGCGTCCGAATATCGACCGGCGTCGTGTTTTCCGTGAAGACGATCGATCCGCTGTCCGGTCGCTCGACACCCGTCACCAGGCGACCGATCGTTGACTTGCCACTTCCACTCTGGCCGACGAGCGCCAGAATCCGGCCACGCTCGAGTTCGAATGACACATGCTGAACGGCGGCAACCGTGGAGGTCACGAATCCACGTCGCCGCGAATACGTCTTCACGATGTCGCTGACCCGGAGCACGACCTGACCGCTGCCAGCCTGACCGGTGCGATGCATCAGGTTCGCACGCGCCTCGACGCTCACGCGTGCCTCGGGTGCGTTCACCGAAGAACCGATCTCGCCAGCCGTGGCAGAGTCCAGGGGTGGTGGAGACGGGGTGACCACGTCGTTGGATGCTGCGGAGACCGAAGCGACCGTCCCGCTGGATTCCTGGTCCGGCTCGATGCCCCACAGCTCGCGGTAGGAATTGAGCAGTTTACGGGAATAGGGATGCAGGTTTGCATGAAGCAGGGTGTTCGTTGGTTGATTGTCGACCAGTTCGCCGTTGTACATCACGACCACGCGGTCGGAAATCTCCATCACCACGCCGAGATCGTGGCTGATGATGAGGACCGCGAACCCGAGTGCGCGCTGAATGTTCTTCAGGTTCTTGAGGATCTCCCGTTGCACGACGACATCGAGACCGGTCGTCGGCTCGTCGAGCAGGACGAATTTCGGCTTCAGCGCAAGCGCAAGCGCGATCGCGACCCGCTGCTTCATGCCGCCAGACAGTTCGTGCGGGAAGAACCGCATGAACGACGGGGTGATGTTGACCATTTCCAGAAGTTCGGAGGTTCGCTGCCGGGCGGCGGAATCGCTCACTGACGTGTGCGTCTGGATCACATCGCGAAACTGGCTCTCGATGTTGATGACCGGATTGAGTGACGCCATGCTGCTCTGGAAGACCGTGGAGATATCGGCCCAGCGGAGCGGGCGCATCTGATCGTCGTTGTAGCGAGTGATGTCCTTTCCGTCGAAGACGACACTGCCGCCGGTGATCGTTCCTGGCGGATCGAGCAACCGGATCGCGGCATTGCCGAGCGTCGACTTGCCGCTGCCCGATTCTCCCACCAGGCCAACGATCTCGCCTGGCTCGATCGCGAGCGAGGCGTTCTTGACCGCCTGAAACGGCGGGCGCTGCTTGGTCATGTACGTGACGTCGAAGTCGCTGATCTCGAAAATGGCCATCGGTTACTCCTCTCTCAGGTGGGGATTGCTGATGGCGTCGACGCCGAAGTTGACGAGCGTCAGGGCGGTGATCAGCAGGGCCAGGACGAGTCCTGGAGCGAAGAGGAACGCCCACTGACCGGTGAGCATCGCGCCCGAATTGTTTGCCCACATCAGCATGGTTCCCCAGCTGACGGTTTGGGGGTCGCCGAGTCCCAGGAAGGCAAGTCCGGCCTCGGCACCGATCGCCGCGGCGGCAGCACCGATGAAGCTGGCGACGATCAACGAGGTCATGTTCGGCATGATCTCGCGGAAGATGATGCGCCACATCGGGTCACCGGCAAAGATCGACGCCGTGATGTAGTCGCGTTCCCGCAGGGTGATGATCTGGGCGCGCTTGATCCGCGCTCCCCATCCCCAGCCGGTGATACTGATGACGAAGATGATGAGGCCGATTCCGGTCACCTGCGAGTATGCAGAGAGCGTGATCATCAGCGGGAGCGTCGGCACCACCAACGCCAGGTTGATGAAGAACGAGAGGATATCATCGAGCCAGCCACCGGCATATCCAGCAGTCATGCCGATCACAAGCCCGATCATGGTGCTTATACCGCCCGCCAGCACGCCGATGATCAGGGATGTCCGCGCGCCCCAGACAAGCTGGGAAAGGATGTCCTCGCCCGCCTGCGTCGTTCCGAGCCAGTGCGCCTTGCTTGGCTGTTCGGAGGCGAAGAACTGCGCGTCATGTGGGTTGTACGGCGCGACCAGGGGAGCCAGGATCGCGATCAGGGCAAATGCCGCCAGCAGAATGATGCCGACCCGGCTCTTCCTGTTTTGCCAGATGATCCGCAACCACCCTGGGATCTTGAAGCGCGATGCGTCGCTCTCGTCCATCAACGGTTGCCGGATTTCCTCGACCGCAACATCGGCGAGGGTTACCTGTTGTCCTGGCTGTACCGACATCAGCTTTCTCCTCCCCGCCGAACCCGCGGATCAAGCACACCATAGAGGAGGTCTGCCAGGAAGTTGGCGGTGAGCACGCCAACGGTCAGGAACAGGAAGATCGTCTGGATCAGGGGATAGTCGCGATTCCCGATCGCCTCGAACATCAGACGCCCCATGCCGGGGTAATTGAAGATCTGCTCGACAAGGATCGAACCGCCCACGAGTCCACCGAGCGAGATCGCGAATCCCGTGATGTTCGGCAGGATCGCGTTGCGGGCACCGTACGTAAACGCAATCCGGCGCTCACTCAATCCCTTCGCGCGTGCGAGCCGGGTGTAGTCCTCGCCGAGCGTCTGGATCATGGTGTTTCTCATCTGCATGATCCAGCCAATCTGTCCGGTGATCAGAATCGAGACCGCGGGCAGGACACTGTGGTAGGCAGCCGTTCGCAGGAACGACACGTCCCAGCCGGGAGGGTTGTCACCGTTATATCCGCCACTGCTCGGGAACCACGGCCATTTGAAGGCGAACAGATAGAGGAGCAGCAGTGCCAGCCAGAAATAAGGGAGCGTTCCGAAGAATGCCGAGAAGGTCGACACGAACGAGTCGAATTTGCCATTCCTGCGCCAGGCCGCCCACGTGCCGAGCGCGGTTCCAACTGCGAACGAGATGATTTGCGTGACACCCACCAGCACCAGCGTCCAGGGCAACGCCTCGCCGATCATGTGCAGCACCGAATAGGGGAAATAGCTGTACGACACCCCAAAGTCGAACCGCACGATCTGGCCGAGGTAGTCGATGTACTGGCGCCAGAGCGGTTCGTTGGGCACCCCAAGCATGAGCCGCACGGCCCGGATCTGCGCAGGGTTCACGGCCTGGCTCTGCCCCGTGAGTTTTGAGACGATCGCTTCGGCCGGATCGCCACCCTGTATGCGCGGAATCATGAAGTTCAGCGTTATCGCAGCCCACAATGTGAGCAGGAAAAAGACGATCTTTCTCAGAAAATAGACCATATGTGCCTCGCTCGCCCCGCTCGTATCTTCACCGGGGCCGACACCGCCGCCTGCCCCAGTGCAACCTCAGCCGATCGCGTCGCCCGATGTCGATACGCATTCAGTACTGGTGCCTTTGCCCCGCGAGATCGACCAATCCTTCGCACGTCATTTCGAGCGAAGTCGAGAGATCTCTTCATCGGGTTTACAACGCCCACTTTTGCATTGGCCGTCATCTCGAGCACAGTCGAGAGATCTCTTCTTGTCAGGATCTCTCATGTTCGAGATTTCTCGACAAGCTCGAAATAACGGAGACGGCGTTGTTCGTTCGAGCAATGAGCCAATCAGTGCGCTTGTGCCCAGTCCTCACGCCTCTTCCCATGTCATCCTGAACTTGTCGAAGGATATCTCTCGTTGCCGCTTGAGAAAAATCTCCAAACCGGCATGAGGTTTGTACTCCAGTCCTCACCGCAAGTTATCCTTCGACTTCGCTCAGGATGACAGACAAAAACTCGACATGACGAGTGAACTGCTTACGACGTCGGTGGAACCAGATGAGTGAGGATCAACGGCCAGTCCCCTGAGTTCGCATAGGGATTGTCGGCATTCGGCCAGCCATCGGCATGCTCGGTCCGATACTCGAACCAGACCGCGCCGTACCAGAGTGGAATCGTCGGAAAGTTGTCGAAGACGATCTGCTGGAGCTGCGCGACGATCGTTTTCTGGGTGGCATCGTCCTGGGCCGAGGCGAACTGCTTGAGCAGATCGTCCGTTTTCGGATCCTCCCATCGCTCGAAGTTCGACTGGGCCGTTTGCCCGATGGCCGCGCTACGGGCCGAGGAGAAGGGGTCGAAATAGTTCCGGTACATGCTGCAATCGCCACCGTGGACGATGAAGATCATGTCGAAGTCACCCTTCTTCTTCTGGTCGTTGAGAATGTCCGGCGAAGGCGTCTGCACTTCGACGTTGATCCCGATGTCCTTCAGATTGTTTTGGATGATGTTCCCGGCCTGAATCCAGTCGGTATAACCGCCTTCGATTTTGAAGACGAACTTGATCTCGTTGCCGTCCTTGTCCTTCAGCTTGTCGCCGTCCTTGGCATAGCCGGCGTCGGACAGGATCTTCTGCGCCTGATCCTTGTCGTAGGGGATGTTCCCCTGATCGGCGATGTCCTTGTTGAGCCACGCCTCCTGACGCGGGAGTACGAGTCCGGTCTGGCTGGCCGTGGTCACGTAGCCGAGCTGCGCCTTCTTGGCGATCTCGTCACGGTTGATGGCGTAGGCAATGCCTTTCCGGAAGGTGACATCGTTGAATGGAGCCTTGGTCAGGTTGAACGCCAATCCGATCGATCCGCCCGGAGCAAACCAGTACTTGTTGTGATCCTTGTCCTTGGACACATATGTCTGCTCGATGTTGGGGATGAACATCGCGTTGAAGTCGTAGTCGCCGTTGGCGAGCTTCAGCTGATCCGCCTGCCCGGTGCTGGGCTTGCTGTACGCCAGTTCCTCGAGCTTGATCTTGTCGGCCTGCCAGTAGTTGGCGTTGCGGCCCCAAACGAGGGATTCGCTGTTGAAGCTCTTGAGTGTGAAAGGTCCCGTTCCCACCGGGTTGTCGGCGTTGACAAACGAAACCGGATCTTTCTGACCTTCCCAGACGTGCTTGGGAACGACCTTCGTGTCGTATGCCAGCACCTTGAAGACAGGGATCGATGGCTGCGTGAACGTGAACGTCACACTATTGCCCTGCCCGGTGACTTTGTCCAATGTCACGACGGCGCCGGCGAGATCGAGCGCCGGGTTGGCCTTGAGGGTACTGAACGAATAGACCACATCATCGGCGGTGAATGGCTTGCCATCGCTCCAGGTCACGCCGTCGCGCAGGGTGAAGACAAGTGTCTGCGGGTCTTTCCATTCGTACCCGGTCGCCAGCCATGGGACTTCCTTGCAGCTGTAGGTGTCGTAGGCGTAAAGACCTTCGAAGACGAGGTTGCCGGTCCCGGTCAGGGCGTTGGGCGAGTACGGGTTGAAGTTCGCCTGCGGGTTGGAACCGCCGCCCATCCCTCCACCGTTCAGTCGCTGAATCATGCCGCTGGTATCCTGGGCAAAGGTGTTGCCCTCAAAACCGGCCAGCGCGATGCCGGCAGCGGTGACCGCCACGCCCCGAAGCAGGGTTCGGCGGCTCAGGCCGTTGCTAATCCCGTTGCCATGAACCTCACCGTGAGCGGAGATATCGCATGATCCCCCCTTGCAGGCATAGGCCTGAGGAGCAATTGTCGGTTTTCGATCGTTCGATGAAAACATTGTCCGGGTCCCTTCTCATTTGCGGACCGGAGTTCGGGTCATTCCGAATCCGGGTCTCGACGTACGAGCGTTTCGGTCGTACACGTGAGTCGCCTACCCCCCCCTTTGCTGGTCGATCTCCGTTGGTCGGGCGCGGAACCGTTCAGGATGTCGTTGCGTCGGCCACACCCACAACTCGATCGGATCGTCAATTCAGTCGGGAGAACGGTTTCATGCGGCTCGATCATGGTGCCGCCGATCCGGGAGAGCAGGAGTTGCGCGGTGATCGCACCAAGTTCGCGTGTCGGTTGCCGGATCGTCGTCAACGGCGGAGTCATCGCTCGCGCGAGCGGGATGTCATCCCATCCGGTGAGCGCCACATCTCCCGGGATGTCGATGTGGCGTGCCGTTGCGACGCTGGCGACACCGAACGCGAGTTCGTCATTTGCGCACACGATGGCGTCCGGAAACGACGATGATGCGAAGATCATCCGACCGGCGTCGACCCCTGCGAGTTCATCGAATCCGACCGCGAGCGGTTCTTCCGGTGCTGCGATGCCTGCCTGGCGATGCGCCTCCACAAACCCGTCCCATCGGTCGGACGCATCTGGCGCGCCCGAGATATTGCCGACGAACAGCAGGCGACGGTAGCGGTGGTGATCGAGCAGATGACGAGTCAGGGCGATCGTGGCTCCAATGTTATCGACACGCACCGCTGGTACTTCGGCCAGCGGCCGTCTTGCCATCAGCACGATCGGCACCCCGCGTGTGGCCAGTCGCTCGATCAGATCGTCCGCCACGAAAGAGCCTCCCATGATGACCAGCCCGTCTGCGCGATCCGTCATGCCCTCGACCAGATCACCTGCGTGGTTCAGTAATTCGGTCCCCAGAATCAGGACGCTCATCTTTGCCTCGACCGCTTGGACCTCGAAGCCATGGATGATCTCGGAGTAATAGGGACCACGCAGACCCGGAAAGACGATTCCGAGCGTATCGTGCCGGCGATTGACGAGGGCACGTCCAAGATGACTCGTGCGGTAGTTCATCTCGACGATTGCCCGCATCACGCGCTCCCGCGTGGCGGGGGTCACATCTCCGATTCCCCGTGCGACGCGGGAGACCGTTGCGATCGAGACTTCGGCTCGCTTGGCAACCTCGTGGAGTGTGGGACCGGTGTTGGCCATGCTTCTCCCATTCCCGCAAACGTTTACATTTGATGCGATTAGCATAATACTCTGCGCACAATGCTGCAATAGTCGGTGCTCTTGATTGGAAATCAATGCAATAACGAGACCAGATTCAGCCTTTGTCAGTGCATATCCGCGTTTTGCCAGTCGTCGTGCGCGGGAGGGGCCCCACTTCATGGTTGAGTTGCAGCGAAAGCAGATCCTGATCGATGGCGCGCCTCGCCTGCTGATTTCCGGCGAGATCCACTACTTCCGCCTCCAGCGGGCGAACTGGGCAGATCGAATCGCGAAGCTGAAGGCAGCTGGCGGCAATACCGTCGCCTCGTATATTCCGTGGCTCACGCATGAACTGCAGGACGGCAGCTTCGATCTCGACGGTCACAGCCGGCAGGAGCTCGATCTCGGGGCGTTCGTCGATCTCGTACGGGAGGCCGGGCTCTTCTTCGTAGCCCGACCCGGACCATTCATCATGGCCGAGATGAAAAACGAGGGTGTACCCTATCGCCTCTACGAAGAGCATCCAGAGATCGTTCCCGTTGGCTGGGACGGACAAATCGCCCCGACCCGCACCATCGACTATCTCGCGCCCGCGTTCCTGGCCGAGTCTCGTCGCTGGTATGAGGCGGTTATCCCGGTCATCGCAGCTCGTCTCCAACCGGATGGAGGCAACGTGATTGCCGTCCAGCTCGACAACGAGATGGGAATGCTCTCGTGGGTTACCAATGCGCCCGACCTCACGGATCAGCTGATCGCCGATTTTTGGGTGTGGCTTGGTGAGAAGGCGTCTGCCTATCCCTTCGCAGATGAAGACACCGTGGCCCGGACAACGGCGATCCGGTCTCCCGATGCATCCTGGTCAGCTGACCTGATGCGTGATCTCGGTCATTACATGCGCGATCGAATCGCCCGCTATGTCAGGGCACTGCGCGACTACGCCGAGGAGTTCGGCATTCACGAGGTCCCCTTCATCATCAACATTCACGGCACCGAGGCCGGTGGCGGCGCGCCCTATCCCATCGGTATCAGCCAGCTCTACGAGAGCTATACCCGGGAACCGGGCTATCTCGCGGGAAGCGATCACTATCTCGGCAACCTGACCGCGGGCAACGCTCCCGACTGGTACCTCATGAACGCATTCATGGAGGCGGTCAACCGGCCCGAGCAGCCGTTGACGTCGGTCGAGTTCGAGGCAGGATCGGGTGATTACGGCGAGAGCATGGGCGCTCGTCTCGATCCGTCAGCGGTCGATTTCAAGCTGCGGATGGCCGTTGCCCAGGGAAACCGGCTCATCAACTATTACCTCTTCACGGGCGGCGTCAATTATCGGCTCGATCGCGACACCGGGGATGGCAACAACCGCATCGGTTTTACCGGCGAGCGTCACGGCACGGGTGCTCCAGTCGGACCCGAGGGTCAGCTCAACTACACCTACGACCGTCTTGCACAGGCGAACACGACACTTCTCGCGTTCGAGGACAAGATCGCGACCATGGACGAAGAGCGCGATGCGCTCGCGATGGGATTCATCCCCGATTACTTCATGACGGAGAGCATCTACCGGGGAAACCCGGTCATGGCCGCGATCGCCGACAACCTGCGCGTCAATCGTTTCGGCGGCCCTGGACAGGCGATGATTCGTGCCCTCCAGCAGTTGACGTTCCGCTACACTGCCGTCGACATCCAGAATCGCCCCCTGTCCGCAACGGATGTTCCGGTTCTTGCCCTTGCTTCCGCGCGTTATATGGCGAGCGACGTTCAGCAGAAGCTGGTCGATTATCTGCAGGAGGGCGGAAGGCTGTTCCTCCATGGAGAAGTGCCTCTTTTCGACATGACCGGGATTGAATGTCGCGTGTTGCTCGACGCGCTCGGTCTGACGCAGATTGGCGAGCGCAGTTCGACCTCTTCATACTTCCTCTCCGTGAATGCCGACGGCTGGGCGGCGCCGCGTCCGGAGTTGAGGGTCGGTACAGCGCAGACGTTCCTCCCGCTTGCGAATGGCACGCTCTTCCGCGTCTACGGAACCGACGAGGCGGTTGGCTTCGACATTCCGGTTGGCAGCAAAGGGGGTCGGGCGATTGTCATCTCGTGCGAATTGCCTCCGGATCTGGACTTCTTCGCCAAGGGATTAGCGGCGCTTGGTGTTCGTCCCGGTTTGGTCCACGATAGCGATGAACGCAATATCTTCCTGACCTCGACTCGCAACGATGCGGGCGAACGGTTCGTGCATGCGCTCAATCTCGATGGGTTTGACAAGACGATCAGGATCTCCGAGGGACCGACGCAGCTCTTTGGCGGTCGTCCGGTGACCCTCCGTGCCAGGGACGGTGTGTTGCTGCCAGCCGATCTCGATCTGGGCGAAGGTGTCCGCCTGCTGTGGTCGACCACCGAGATCGTCGCGCGCCATGCCGATGGCATCACGCTGCGGCTGACCGGTGACGTCGATGAACTGGCGCTGGAATTGCCGGCCACGACCACAATCGTGCCAGACTCCTCGTTCTCGGTCGCGACGTCGGTGGAGCAGACCCATATCCGGATGAACCTGCACGGCCATGTCAGGGAGCGTGTCACCATTCGCTGGGAGTAGGGGAGGATGACCCGTCGGAGATCTCTCCTCCACAGCACCAGTGATATCCCGCGCGGATTCGGCCTGCGGCCCTCGACTCCGAGGGTCGCGGGCCATTCAGCTTTCGGCGCAGGAGATGTTCGCCTATTGCACGATCAGAATTGCGGGGATTCACAATCGAGTTGTCGTGCGCGCTGCCATGCGACGCGCAAAGCCCGCTGCTCGCATCAAGCGGTCCAGGCGGTCCAGGGTCGATTCACCGTTGGGAGCAAGATGAGGAGCGGCTTTCCATGGCGCAGCATCGAATGCGAAACGGAGCGCACGACCCTCCTTGATATGTGCCTGCCGTACCAGCACCCGAGCCCGTCCCTCTGCAACAGGACCAGAGACCTGCCTGGCAAGCTCGCCTCCGTTCAGACGTCATCTCGTCGAACGGGTAAGGCCGCGTTGCGCCGGTCGCGAGGTGCCGCTTTTGATCGCCGAAGGAGCGCTACAGTCAGCATCACCGGCAGCAGGATCACAATCCAGATCGCGAATTCGGACATGCCGAAGCTCAGATCGTCCATTCTTACTTCTCCTTTGTTTCCTTCGTCCCGGGCCGAACCTCATCCGCCGCGGACTCGGTTGCGTCCTCACCTGTGAATCCCCATTTTGTCTCGGTGGGTTCGGCTGGATCATCGAAGACCGATCCCCAGACCTCCGGTGTATCCTCTTCATTCGTCACCTCGGGAGCAAACGGGTCGGTGAACGCGTTCGGATCATCGGTTGCCGGCTCAGAATCGGTGTCCGTGAGGTTGACGTTGCCATTGCCGTTGATGGCAACGTTCTGGTCTCCCTTCTCGGCCGAAACAGGGGTATGACCGTCGGTGGCCGTCACCTGACCGCTCTGCGCCGCCTTCATGCTTCGGCTGGCGATGATGGCGATTGCCGCCATGCCGAGTCCAATGACCGCTGCGATGCCACCGATGATTGTTGCCAACAGGCTGGTATCCAAGACGCATTCTCCATTACAGGTCGAGGCAGATCAGGGCGTCGACAAACGTCGTGTGCCTCACAAGTCTATCGCAGCGGGTTTGCAGCAAGAGATCCGAAGATGCGTGCGATCGCAGCCACAACAGCCGCAACCGCAACAGCAATCGAACGTCAGTGTTTCTCATCCCGTCACGCCTCTATCCCAGTGCTTGCCATCGCGCCTGCAGGTCGCCGAGATGTTTCCGGATGGCCTCCTTCCAGATTATCAGCACGGTGCCGCCGACCAGCAGGATCATCCCCACCACAAGCAAAATCATCCAGCTTGGCATCGCGTTGATGGCATCGACCATCATCCGCAGCACGATCAGGCTGATGGCGATGATGCCCGCTCCGATCAACACCCGCTGGCGGATCACGAGGCCCACCACGAAAAAGGCGAGCGCTTCGCCACCGGCCAGCAGAAGCCAACCGAAACCATCACCGTTCAGAGCCTGCAGGAAGGTCGGGACGATCAGGACGGCTGCACCAACCCCGAGCGACATATCCCGCATCTTGTGCTGACGGCGTTTGGCCCAGCCCAGACCGAACAGGTAGATTGCAAGGGGCACCGTATAGGCCTGAACGTTGACGGGTTCGCGCACTGCGATCTCCATCAGCAGCGCCAGCATCGCGATCGCCGAGGCCGCTGCTCCCCGGGCCGGATCTTGTCGCCGCCACGCCTCGATCGCCAGCATTCCCGCGATCGTCAGCGCCGTGAGCACGATCAGTTGCCACTCGCCCGTGTCGGGTCGGACGCTCCTGCCATCGTCGATCGCAACGAGTAACGTCACGATCGGCAGAGCATACGCGGAGTTTTGGAAGATCTTCGGCTGTCCACGCCAAGCTCCTGTCGTTGGCAGAATAATGCCGGTGCCGGCGATCACCCATGCGAGAAGCAGGATGTAGAGACCTGTCTCGAGTCGATCGCTCTCCAGTCCACGCCCGGTGAACGCGATTGTCAGCGTGAAGGACGCAAAGGTGGCGTAGGTAGAATAGGGTCGGCCCTTGACCCACCCAACGACGAACAGGAGCGCTCCAACAGCCACGTACAGTGCCGCCTGAACCCAGTCATTGACGTGACGTGATGCAGAGAATGCCAAGGCAAGATTGACCGGCACGGCGATCGCTCCAACAACGATTCCAGCTGCCTGCAACCCGGCGAACATTCGACCCGCGAAGGCGGTCATGGGACGCGATCGATCTCCGGCGAGCGACAAGGCTATGAACACCCCTGCCACGCCGATGCCAGTCCATGACCAGATCAGGGGATCGTCGGTGGCCATCCGCAATCCAAGTACGATGGCGACGAGTCCGAAAACAAGGGCGATGTGCGGGAAGAATGCGGTGACCGGTCCGGAAACCCGGTGACGTCTGCGGTATCCGGCATATCCTGTCAAGGCCGCGATCGCGACGTGGATGGCGAGATAGATGGCCCATGTCCATCTGATCGAGTAATCGGCCACGACACCCTTGTTGCTCGCAACAACATAGGCGAGCGTCACTGTCAGCACGCCAAACAGGGTGGCGATCGACGCGACCAGGAAGACGGCAAGATCTGGCATTCGCTTCAGGAGATCAGGTCCGGAAAGCCGGGTTTGCTCCTCCCGGATTGCCCATCCATACGACGCGGCGGCAAGCAGGATTGCGCCACCGAGCGCAAGCACGATTTTGTCGATCGGACCAAATGACGACGCGGCGACCAGCAAGCCGATGGCATGAACTGCCCAGAGTCCAGCGGCGACGCGCACGATCGGTGTCCGGACCGACCAGGCGGCGGTGAGGCTCACGATTGCAAAAATGGAGGAGAACATCGCAGCGGTCAGCAGGCCATTCGTCGTTTTCAACGAGACTGCAGGAATCAGGGTGATACCGATCGCGGTGAGCGCCGCGACGCTCCAGACTGGCACCCCCCAGGACGTTCGGGCATGATCGTCGGAGATCTTTCGATCGAATCGGAAGGCAACCACCGCCAGCAGAATCGGCACGGGCAGTTCGAACAGCGTACGGCCCAGCGGCGTCGTTGCCGCGTCGCCGGGATAGGTCGCGATCGAGGCGTAGGCGGCAACTGCGAAAACGCTGCAAAGAAGCAGGATCCATCGATAGTGCAGCAGCCAGGCGATCAGCGCGGTCCCGGCCAGACCTGCTATCAGGCTGAAGGTCAGGAGCCAGTCATGGTCCGTGGTGTCGGCCAGGCCGACCGCGCTCAACAGCAGGCCGACCGCCTCGACATGGAGCAGCAATCGGGTGTTTCGGGCTCGCGCGAGCGACGGTCCACGTTCGGCGACCAGGATCAGCAGGAAGGCCGTCGCGACGGCCACGAGCGACCAGTCCAGCACTTGCCGCCCGGTTGCGACGAGGACACCGGCCACGGTGCAGATCGTCAGCAGCGAGCACAGCCCGGAGAAAATCGGGGAGCGCGATCGACAGGCGAGGACCGCCGTCGTGACTGCTGCGGCGCCGAGCGACAATGGCAAAAACCAGATCGTCCCATTGATGACCCCGCTTGCACCCGCCCATGTCGAGAATGGGAGGACCGTCAGGCTGGAATAGACAAGTGGCTTGGCAAATCGATGCCAATCACCCGTCATACGATCTGCCAAGGCAGGTGACCCGGCGATAGCGAGGGTCAGCAGGATCATGCCCCAGCTGCCATGCAGACCGCCCAATCCTGATGGCAGTGCGCCGACCGCCAGAAGGCCTGATATGACTGCCCCATAGGTGTAGGCCCACCCTCCCGGACGGAACGAAAACGCGCCGTAGAGGACCATCATGATCAGCGAACCGAGCAGGACGGTCAGTCCTGGCGGGGAATCGGCGCCACCCAGGACGGTATGCGCCGCAATCGCATTTGTCGGCACGAGCAGCGCGCCAATCGCAACGAACGTCACGGCCGCCGGTCGCAGGCGGGCAAACGAGAGCAGGGCCAGCCCGGTCCCCGCGAAGGCGATGGTTGCCGCCGCGAGCAGCCCGATTTTGCTGACCGGTCCCAGGCTGGACCAGTTGTACGAGGCGTAGACGATGCCGGCCGCAACGATCAGGAACGCACCCAGATAGAGCAGCAATACCGCCGCATCCCACTCGCGGCGAGGTTGGGATGGAAACGGACGCGCAGAGGGCTCTGATTCTTGCAGTGGCGAATCGGCACTATACGTTGCGGGGGCAGCGGCCATCGCCGGTTTGGTTGTGGACCGGAAGCGGGGCAGCGATGGTGCCTTCGCGTTTGGTCGCGACGGCATCAGGTCAGGTTCGCGTCCCGCAGGTTCGAGGAGAGGAACCGGCGGCAAGGAAGCCGCGCGCGTTGCCGGTCCCGCAGCCTGCACTTCATGCACTTCCGGGAGGTCCTGCGGTTCTGCGCGATCGACCTCGAAGGCATAATGCACCTTGAGGTCGAGTCGCTGTTTGGGTGTCAGAACGTTCGTGAATGGCGCCCGGTCGAGCTCGCGGACCAACCATGGCCGCTCGCTCCCATCAACGTGCCGTTCGCGGCGTCCGCGATCCTGACGTTCGATCTTCTGGACTTGACGACTCTGCCGACCTTCGCCCTCCACAATCCCCCGGCCATCCCGGCGTCCCCGCATGACCCAGCCGATTGCATATCCCAGAGCAACCGGGGCAAGCAGGATGACGATGACTGTGAGCACGACAACTACTTCCAATGTTTCCCCATTCCCTGGACCCGTGTCTCAGCATGATGCCATAAGGGCAACATTGCGTTCATGGAGAGAACGCCGGGAGTCCGGAGAATGATCCCTGCCAGGGAATTTATCTGTTGGCGGGCTTCCAGCCGAGGGCAGGTGCCACGCGAGTCGCGAGCAGCTCGATCGCATCGAGCGTTTGCGCGAACGACGGAGTGCCCGGGGAAACCTGGCAGATGAGATCGGTGATCTCTCCCAACAGTGGCTCTTGTCCCAGACTCTCGATAACACGTTCCGGATCGCCCCAGTGAATGCTGAAGTGATCGAACTCTTCCTCGATAGACCTGGCTGGAAATGTCTGGCCCGCCTTCGTGCGGGTGGCGCGCGATTCGTCCAGTCCCTTGAGCAGGTCGTTGTAGGCTACATCCGGTTTGCTCGATGGGTAGACAGACCGAGAGAGTGCGATCCGCGGTTCGACTGCAGCCGGCAGCGCTGCCTTGTAGTGGTCGACGAGTGAGCGCTGCACTTCGTCGGTTGGACGATCCCCCGCCCCGATCGCCACCCGGGACAGAAGCAAGCCGTTGCCGCGTTCGCCGACGAGGGTCACGCGGTCATCGGAAGACGGCGCTTCCCACAGGTGGTGATTGAGTTGCTGGGCGGGCGGATAGAGCACATCGTCGGCATTGTTCAAAGTCTTGCCCGCAAATGCCCGCTGAATCCGTTCGATTGTGCCATCGTAGACCTCACGCCGGTTCCGATTCTCCACGCCAAACGTATCGAGCACCTCGTTCGAGCCGAAGCCGGTCCCGAAACCCAGTTCGAGCCGATCGGGATGCAGCGTGTCGAATACGGCTGCTTCCTCCGCGAGCCGAACCGGATGCTCGATCGGCAAGGTCATGACGGCCGTTCCGAATCCAATCTGTCTGGTCCTCGCCGCAACCGAACTGAAGAAGACGAACGGGGAGGGGAGTCCGCCATGGTGACTGAAGTGATGCTGGGCGACCCAGCCCATATCGAATCCGAGTTCGTCCGCCGTCGAGAACAGCTTCACGACATCGTTGTAGATCGCTGTGGCAGATTGCGTCCCTTCGAGATAGGAGAAGAACCCAAGGCGAAAGGGTTTGCGATCAGTCGATGAAGACGTTGACGTGGTCATCTGGGCGACGTTCCGTTCCGTGTACCCGCGAATATCCCGCAAACCCTACTTTACATCGGACAGCTACAGTCGATCATCACAGTAACGTCCGTCGAGCCACAAAAAGGAGGATCACACCAGCCTCATTACTCGTCGCTGGGACGAATCACCTTGAGAGCCCGATTGAGGTGGTCAAGTTTTGCGAGATTGAGCGTCGTCCGCAAGGCAGTGATCTGGCCGTCCCGGATGTCGAGGATCATGACCTGGTCGATGACATGGTCTTCGCGGACGACGATCGCGGGTGCCCCATTGAGGTCGACGATTTCCCAATCAATCAGGTGTCCGGAACGAGGTTTCGATACCCAGCCGACCAAGCCGCGAGCGACCCTGTCGCGACCGAGGATCGGCTTTCGAGCGGCCAGACGATCTGGCCCGCCATCCGCGATCGAGAAGGCGTCCTCCGCCAGAATACGAGTGACACGAGCCACATTGCCCGTCGAAACAGCCTCGATAAACTCTTCGATCAATTGCCGATGCTCGACGGCGGGAGCAATCGTCGGCTGGGCGATATCGGCCAAGATACGTTGAGCGCGATGGAAAAGCTGCCGGCAGGCGGCAGTCGATTTGTCGAGATGGATGGAGATCTCGTCGTAGGAGAGTCCGAACCCTTCGCGCAGCACGTAGACGATCCTTTGCTCGGCACCGAGGCGGTCGAGCAGAATGAGGAAGGCATATGAGACCTCTTCACGCTGCTCGATCGTGTCGGCCGGACCAGCGATGACCGCCTCGGTCAGAACCGGTTCTGGCATCCATTCGCCGATGTACTGTTCGCGTTGCGTCCTGGCCGATTTCATCAGGTCGAGTGCAAGGCGTGAGATGATCGTGGTCAAGTAGGCGCGAAGCGAATTGACAGCGGGCGAGCCCGCATCCAGATAGCGGATCCAGGCATCGTGCACGAGATCCTCGGCGTCCCTGGCGCTGCCGGTCATCCGGTATGCCACCGCGAAGAGATATCGCTGGGTATCCTGGTAGGCATGACTGCTCTGAGGATCGATCACTGTGATGGCTCGCCATGATTCGTTCGTTGCCAAGCCGCCTCGTCGATTGGTCAACCGGCGGTGACTGCTGTCTGCGACTCGATCGTGAGTGGTTCCGGCTGTACCCGGAAGGCAATGTTCAGGCGGTTCCAGCTATTGATGGCAATCACGTCGAGCGTCAGTTCCGCCAGTTCAAGCTCACTGAACTGGGCGCGAGCCTGTGCGTACACCTCATCTGGCACCTCACCATTTGCCAGCGTCGTGACGGCTTCTGTCCATGCCAACGCCGCCTGCTCGCGCTCGGTAAACCATCCGGTATCGCGCCACGCACTCAGGACATAGAGGCGATCCTCCCGCTCCCCTTGCTCGCGCATCTCCCGCGCATGCATGGCGAGGCAGGTCGCGCACCCATTGATCTGCGACGCGCGCATCCGAACGAGGTTCAGCAAACCTGCCTCCAGATTATCTCCTTTCGGACTCAGACCCAAAATCTGCTGCTGTACGCCATACATATTAGACGGCTTCGTGACTCGCGTTGACATGAATCCTCGATCTCCTCTGCGCTCCATCGGTCAGCGAAGGTGCGCTCGTTCCAGGGGGCGACCCCGTGTCGGCAGCAGCGCCGGCAGCTGCGCTGGCGGCTGCATCGAGCCGGGTCTGCTAAGGAGACGAGTGACCGCACGAGAATGTGACGGCCATCCGTAGATGATCGTGTCTATCGCCGGCTTGGAGCACACCGCCGGGAGGGCCACGTCATTCCGACGCGGCGCCTTGGACCCTGTCTTGTCAGCGACATCGGTCAGCGACATCGGGCAGCGACATCGGACAGCGGGTCGATCCCTAGCCAACCATGCCACGAGCGACTCGGTGCCGATCTGCGATCGGCGCGCGATTTCTTCGTGCGGTCGTACCCATCAAGCATGCCTGGGACCGGGAGTTGCCACCCCCAGGCTGACGCTGTTTCCTCCAACCACATGTGACAGCACCGATTCTATCGTGTGTACATAACAAGCGGCCTCATGCCTTGGTGTCAATCCCACCGTATGTTTGCGTTGTACCCGCCATATCTCTCGCGACAACGTCGCGGCGGGAGATGTCGTCCCAGTGACTGCTCGAGCAGCTGCTCGTGCAGCTGCAATGTGCCATTGCTGGACGTCCGATCGAGCCAGTCGACATCGGCGATGAGCACGAATTCACGCTCACAAGACACTGAATTCCAGATGTCTGTGACCGTGTGCGAGAAAGCGACGGGCAATGTGAATCTGCCGTGTGAATCGTTCTCGTTGGCATCGGGGATGGCACTCGGCGGAGACCGCGTTGCTGACCTGCGTCCTGCCGATGAGCGGAAACTCGGAGGTCAGGAAGCTGACAGTCGCGCGGAATCATGCATCCTATGCGGATACTCGGCCAGTGATTGTCGTAACCGGGTTCGAGCCCCAGGAGACGTTCGGTTCCACGTCCAGATGCAGTTCGTCGTTCGTGTAGTGGAAGCGGAAGAGCGAACAGAACTCGCCTTCCAGATAACATATCCGTATCTCGAAGGTGTCTTCATCCGTCCAGGCTCCGCACGCGGCGATGGGTTCGTCGCCATGCCCACGCGCGTCGCTACGGCCCTTCAGCCACGCGGTGGAGCCGATCTGCACGGAGTGCTCGCCGCGTTCGTCGCGCATGATGAGGGTGCCGCGATCATCGTCGAATATGATCCCGACGCGGTCGAACTTCAGCTCGTTGCTCTCCAGCTCGTACGTTTTCCCCGACCAATGCTGCACGTGGGGAGACGCAGACTTCCCCTCCGGCAGCGACAGCGACAGCGCCGATTGCCTGGCGTTCAATTCGGCATGGGCTGGCGGGGCGGCGGGTAACGCTTCCGGCCGCATGGCGGGCAGGAGATGCTCCCATACCTTATCCAACACACCCTGCATGTCCTGCAGACCACTGGTGATCGCCAACACGGCGTCCTGCTCAGGCATGACGATGCAGAACTGACCGAAGGCACCATCGGCGCGGTAGGCATCATGCCGGCATCGCCAGAACTGATAGCAGTATCCGACTGTCCAGTCGGGATTGGTCTGGGTGTTGCTGTTGTCGGAATGGGCGCTCGTCGCCTCGGTGACCCACGCCTCAGGCAAAATGCGCGCGTCCTGCCAGGTGCCTTTCTGCAGGTACATCTGGCCGAAGCGGGCGATGTCCTCGGTCTTGATGTGCAGGCCGCTGCCGCCGATATTGACGCCACGCGGATCGGTTTCCCACGTGGGGTCCTCGATGCCGAGCGGATCGAACAGGCGCGGGCGCAGATAGTCCAGCAGGGACTCGCCCGTCAGTTTGGTGATGATGGCCGAGAGCATGTATGTGGCCGCAGTGTTGTAGACGAACCACGTGCCGGGCTGGTGCTCGACGGGCAGCGACAGAAAAGCGTGGGGCCAGTTGTCGTCCCCGCCTCGAAATACCTGCCCGGTCGTATCCTCGTGATGCCCGGTGTTCATGGATAACAGGTGCCGCACGCGCATGGCCTTCAGGTTCTCACTGGGGTCCGCCGGTGCGTCCTCCGGGAAGAACTCGAGGACGACGTCGTCCACCGTGAGCAGTCCTTCCGCCACCGCCAGACCGATGGCGGAGGAGGTGAAGCTCTTGCTCAGCGAAAAGAGCGAGTGCGGAGAGTCGGGGCCATAAGGCGTCCACCATCCCTCCGCCGCCACGTTCCCGTGGCGCAGAAGCATGAAGCCTTGGACAGCATCCAGGGGGTGGGTGCGTTGCTCGAGCGCATGAATGAAATCCAGGACCGCCAAGGAAGGGATGCCCTCCGCTTCCGGAGTGCTGCGTTTCAACTGAGTTCCGCGTGCCATCGTGCGTCTCCGTTCTCTTTCTCTGCTGGGTTCAACGATGCTTGGCAAGGTTATCACCAAGTCGGGGATGCAGTGGACTGATCGACGTCCCCCACGTCAACCGCGAGGACGATCGCCATCGCGTCACCATGAGGACATGACGAAAATGTCAGGCACGGTAAACGTCGCCATACGTGACGATACTCGCTCTCGCTCTCCGTTCACTCCACCGGTGTCGTGAGCAATCGAACACCGTCAGCAGTGCCGGCCGTGATTGCTCATCGAGGAGGCGTTGAGCCTTCGCCGTGCTCTGGCGATGGCGGCGCCTCCCGTCATGAATCACGCGCACCGTTTGCGGAGCCAGGACACGCAACTCTATTGGGTGCGCGTCCGTCTGGGACTCGAGGGTGAATCTACACGCGGCCAGCGACACGGGCAAGCGTCCACGCTTTCCTGTCGGCCCGAGTTGGCACTTGCAATTCGGTCAGCAGGAGTGCCAGCTCTTCACGGTCGACGTGCGTAACGTTTGCCAATGGGGGCCGTACCGGCCCTGCTGGATGACCGAGAATCTCCATTGCCGCCTTCATCACCGACACCTCATATCCGGGTCGCCTCTGGCGCAAGGCATAGATCGGACGGACGACGCGCTTGTGGTACGCGGCCAGACCTCCGAAGTCGCCCGTACTTGCCAGGCGGAAAAGCTCGGCCGCCGCTTCCGGCCAGAAACAGGCCAGCGACGATGTAAATCCTTCCGCCCCCGCCGAGAAATAGGGACCGACCAAATCGTCACCGGTTCCTGCCAGCCAGACCAGCCGTTCCTCCCCAAGCACGTCGATCACATGCTCGCGGATCTGCTGGAAGAGCCGTACATCACCGCGTCCGTCCTTGAACGCGACCATCTGCGGCACCCGGACCGCCAGTTGCTCGGCCATCTTCGGGGTGAACATTGCGGCATCCCGGGCATAGGGAATCACGCCCAGCGATGTCGCCGCCGCGATCTCCGCGTAGTAGGCGATGAGTGCTTCCGGGTCCGGTTTTCCATAGTAGGGGGGCACGATCATGATCGCCGCTGCCCCGGCTGCTTCCGATCGCCGCGCCAGATCAGCGCCAACTCGCGATCCGAAGCCTGCCGCCGCAACCACCGGCTTGTCACCGGCAGCCTCGACGGTTGCTTCGACGACCGCGATCGCCTCGTCAGGCGTGAGGGCGAAGAACTCTCCGGTTCCACTCGGTGCGACGATCGCGGAGATCTCGCTCGTCGTGAGGAACGAGGCGTTGGCGCGCACCGCGTCGAGATCGACCTCGCCATCGTCGGAGTACGGAGTGATCGGGAAGGCGAGCACCCCTCGCAGGCTGGTTCTGATCTGCTCGGGGTGCCAACGCTGGGACACTGACATAGTCGACATCGCTGATTTCTCCATCTACGCGCAGGTGAACTGGACGGATACATGACCCGCAAGGTCCGGCGGGACGGCAGAACGAGCGCGGCGGGATCATCTCCCGGACCGCCGCGAGTGTTTGACAACGTTGCCTGAGTTTCTATACTGACCCCAATCAGGGTGCAAGTCAATTTGCGAACGGGACACGGGCATCTTCGACGTTGCCTGCACTGGGGGACTGGCTCGTGAGAATATCGGACATGATCGTGACACCGGTAGCCATCGCGGACGCGCCGCTTCGCAATGCCGTGGGCATCCACGAACCGTACGTGAACAGGATTATCGTCGAGCTCGTGGGTGATGACGGGTACAGCGGATTCGGCGAGGCCGCCTTCTCGACGCGGACCTCCAATGACCTGCAGGCGCTTCGCGACGACATCATCGGACTGGACTCGAGCAGCTCCAACAGGATCTATCAGGTCGTTGCGGGCCGCCTCGGGTTTCCGGACGCCACGAATCTCGATCCCATTCTCAAGAACTTCGACCTCACGCCGCGACGCATCAACAGCGCGCTGCCCCGCACGTTCAGCCCGCTCGAGGTCGCTGCACTCGACCTCACTGGCCATGCGCTCGGGGTTCCAGTCGCGGAATTGCTTGGTGGTCGGGTTCGCGATGTTGCCCCGTTCAGCGCCTATCTCTTCTACAAGCACGCCGGTGGCGGTGGCGAGGGAGAGGACGCGCGGGCGGACATCTATGGTGAGGCGATGACGCCGGATGCGGTTGTCGCGCAGGCCCGCCAGATGATTGCCGAGTACGGCTTCAAAAGCATCAAGTTCAAGGGAGGGGTCTTTCCACCGGAGGACGAGATCTCGGCGGTTCGGGCGATGCGCGATGCATTCGGCCCCGATATGCCGATCCGCATCGATCCAAACTGCGCCTGGTCGGTGGCGACTTCAATCCGGGTCGGCACTGAATTGGCAGGGACTCTCGAGTACTTCGAGGACCCCACCGCCGAGATCGATGGGATGGCTGCTGTCCGGGCCGGGTTGCTGGCGAAGGGAATCGACATGCCGCTCGCCACCAACATGTGCGTCACCAGCTTCGAGGATGTGCGCGAGTCGTTCGAGAAGGACGCGGTTCAGGTCATTCTGGGCGACCACCATTACTGGGGCGGTCTCAAGGCAGTTGTCGAACTGGGATGGATCTGCTCGACCTTCGGTCTCGGGCTGAGCATGCATTCGAACTCGCATCTCGGAGTCTCGCTGATGGCGATGGCTCATCTCGCAGCAGCGACGCCCGGTCTGACCTACGACGCGGATACCCACTATCCATGGCTGCACGAGGAAGACGACATCCTGGTGGGCGGCAAGATTCGTTTTGTCGATGGCACGGTGATCGTGCCCACAACGCCCGGACTCGGCATCGAAGTCGATCGCGACGCCCTCCAGCGCGGATACGAACGCTTCCAGCGGATTCCCTATCGCGACCGCGACGACGTTACCTACATGCGCCGAACCGTCGACCCGACCTGGGAGCGCCGGCTTCCCCGCTGGTAGGCGACCGCACGCGGCCACCAGGCCCACCAGACCCGCCGTCACATCTTCAGGCGGAATGGATGATGTGGATGATGCCTTCACAGATGTCACGCGGGTGGTGAGATGGTCCGCCGCCGCACGGTGGATGGTGGGTGGATTCCGCTCATCGGGAGCCGCAACCTCCGACCGTCAGCGTTTGATCCCTGTTCGCGGGAAGAGGAGATATCGAATGGAGGCGGCGGAGCATGTTCTGCAATGCGGGAGCGGAACCACATCGCGACCGCCAGAATGGTGACGATCAGCATCCCAAGCGCTGTTGCGACCGTGATCCACAAACCGATCCGAAGCGAGCGCGGCTCGTATCGCATCTCGATCACGTGCGTACCGGTGCCCACGGCGATACCGCGTAGCGCGTGGTTGGTTCGCACGATGTCGACCTCCTTGCCATCGACATAGGCGTTCCAGCCCTTCGCATAGACCTCGCTGAACACGACGAGACCCGGCGTCCCCATCGTCACGTTTGCCGTCAGACGGTCCCCGTTTGTGGCGGTCACCTGCACCGATTCCACGACATTTGGTGCCACCGGCAGGACGTTCGGAAGCGGACCGGAGACGAACGCGATCTCGCGGCCATCGACTTCACCGGACTTCAGCTCGACGAGGCTGTTGCTCGCTTCCGGCCGCACATCGTGCACGATCCAGGCTCGCTGGAAGGCATCCGGGTTCTCGTAGATCACCACCTGCCGATTGCGGAAGACGATCCTGCGCCCTGTCGCGATTACCACGATCTCGGGGTTTCCTGCCGGGATCGTCGCATCGACGACGATGTAGCGAACGTTCAGCATGTCCATCAGCGGGTTGGGGCCGAGGGCGCGAGGATAGGGATCCTGCCAGTGGTAGTCCTGCATTCCTCCGTTCAGCACCCGGACGTACTCGTCATAGTCCTTGAGATGGCTTGGGTTGTAGCCCTGAATCAGATCGAGTCCCAGCCGCGACGCGCGCGCGTTCAGCAGCACCGCCAGCACGGCTGGTTCCAGCCTGCGTGTGGAATACGATGGCTGGTTCGGTTCCGGGTCTCTCCCCGCAAATGCGACGAAGCGGAATGGACCGCTTCGCGTCTGCATCGCCTGCAGGAACTCGCCGGCGCCACCCGGATCCGTGCGAGAGAAATAGAGGTCGATCATCCCGCTGGTTTCCTGATCGGAGGTCAACGGAGAATCGATGGGTTCCACCTTCAGCAGCGCGACGAGCATGTCGCTGCCGGTAGGAATCAGGAAGAGGAGCACGATCAGACCCGCCAACGCATAGCGGGGAAGGGCCGCCGCTACGGTCTTCGACCACATCCGAATCGGAAGTGCCACGATCAGCACGAGGACGGTCGCCACGATCGCCGAGACGTATGGCACCCATCCAATCTTGCCCTCGTTTGCCGTCAGTTGCGCACCGACGCCGATCACCACCAGGGGGACCGGCACGAGCGCGATTGCGTACTGCGTCGGCGGATGCTTGATGATCGTTTGCACGGTCGCTCCCGCGAGCATCGCTGGGGCGAGCGTGATAACCCACAGCAGCCGTTGGGGACTGTGCTCGTGGATATTCTCGAACTGCGGAATCAGATAGAACAGTCGGTGCAGCGGTGTCTCGTGCAGCGTCAGGATCATTCCCACGATCCAGACGGTTCCGAAGAACGGGACGCAATAGCGCCGGATCGCGATAAGCAGTGCCAACAGCGCCAGCACGACGACCACGCCGCTCAGATTGGTCGGACGAAATCCGATGCGATCAGCGAAGAGTTGCGAGAACAGGTGATGGACCGATGCCGGCGGGTTGTATTCGCCCCCCATCAGCCCGGCATAGTCGCCACCCGCAATACTGGATTGGGCATTGACGTCGAGCCGGGGAAGGATGCCCGCCGCCGCCAGGGCCAGTCCACTGCCCAGCACTGCGACGCCGGTCAGCGCACCCCACAGCAAACGCTCCCGGATCACCACGATCCTCGAGACCGCGGAACTCTGCCCGGATCTGCTTGGGATGCGTTCGTTCGCTCCGGTTGGGGAGACAAAGGCGGTCTGGATTTCGCCGTAACCCCTTGCCGTCGTCAATCCCCGGATGATGCGGTCGGGTTGGAACGTTTGTGACAGGTGCGGCGGCGAGAGTACCGTCCGGTACAGAATCCAGCCCGAGATGATCAGGAGCGCGTTGACTAGACCCTGACCGGGCCAGGCGACGGCGATCTGGCTGACCGCGAGGCCGCTCAGCGACCACCATGCGAGTCGGCTGACGACGCGTGGAGAACGCAGCGAGAGTTCCACTCCGAGCAGCGCAACCGGAATCCAGGTCGAGACCTGACCACCGATCGTCGTGTAGTTCGTTTGGCCGGAAAGAAACGGTCCGAATGCGAAGGCCGTGGTACTGGCCAGGGCGGCGATCGGCAGGAAGCCAACGACGCGACTGAGGACATAGGTCGAGATTCCGCCGACGATAACCTGAATCAGGATCATCGTCTTGAATGCCGTGGTGACATTCAGGAGCGAGAACGCGACCATCACCGGGATGTACATCCACCCGGCTGAAGCATCGCCCGCGAGCGCCGTTCCACTCAGATAGAAGGGGGTCCAGCCGGGAATGTCGAAACCATGCAGCCGATCGCCCATCATGCCGAACCACGGAAGGAAGAACGTGAAGATATCGTATTCGGTCAGCCAATTGTCATAATGCCAGCGAAACAGCATGGTGACACCGACCGCGATCAAGAACAGGGCGACCGCAACGAGATCGGATCGAAACCGGGTCCGCAAGCGGGACCAAGACCGAAATGCGCTCCAGGTTCCTTCATCGTCGGCGATCTGAGTTCGACTTCGCATGCGATCGCTGACCTCGGGGACCTGAACCAATCGAATTCCCGGCAAGACACGCAGCAAGCGTCGATGGTGTCTTGCTGATCCTACGATATGGAAAGCCCGGCGTGCGGGGAGACACCAGCAGGATCAGCATGGACCTGCACGTTTGAAAGCACGCGCGAAAAGATCGGTGGCTGCGAGTTGGTGCCAAGGCGATAGGTGGGCGCGCCGAAAAGACTGCGCTCGCTGCCGTCAGGACTTGGCGCCCTTCAGATCGCACAGCGAGTTCCAATTCTGGCCATCCTTCGACCAGTCCCAGTGAACATTCATGGACTTGCCGTCCTCGCTGACGGTATGGGTGGCGCGCTGGAACTCGCCGGTGTAGATCCAGACGCGATCGTGCTCAGTCACACGGTAGACAGGATGGTTGCCGCCGTTATCAAAGAACCCAGGAGATGTATTCACGCGAAACCGCATCCCGGCCCAGAATTTCCATACCACGAATCGGCTGGTCGCCGACGGTGCCTTTCCCCTCTTGCATCAGGAAATATCCACCGGGCATCCAGTGGATATTTCGATGGTTACCATGGGAACGGTCGGGGAGTGGTGCGATTCGTTGGAGTCGCTTTCGACGAAAGTCCCTCTGCGTTCCATTCGCCGGCGAAAACGTTCAGAAGCTGAAGTGCACTTTCCGGTTGCCCGGATATGTCCGCACTGGTAATGGATTCTGACACGAGGTCATCTCCCTTCCCGCTTCGGCCGGTGCCAGACGTTTCATCGGTTCCAGTCGAGCATCCCACAAGCCCCACGATCACCCCAGAAGAATCGCCCATAAACAGGGTTCCAGAATCAGCACGATCGTGAACATGGAGTGCAGGCAGCCGATGCGCAACCGGCGCGTACCTGGTATCACCACAGAACAGTTGTGCCATGCCCCTGTCGGTCCAAATCTATCTGTGACCGACAGGGGCGACTCCGGATGTGTCGACTGCTATTCGGCGAAGAGTGGAATCACCTCTTCGGAAAACCGGATCATCGACTCCTGGTCGTAGGCGATGCGCGGGAAGCCCATGATGAAGTAGTCGAATCCGAGATCGAGCAGCGGCTGGGCACGCTCCCGGATCTGCTCCGGCGTGCCCACGATCCGACTCTTGGAATACTCCTCGAACGAGGTCTTTCCGCGCGCGACAGCGGTTGCGGTGGCAGGGTCATCGTTTGGGCCGATCGGATGAGCGCTGAATCCGGTGGACTTGATGATGTCGTTATAGTCGCGACCCTCTTTCTCGCAGTGCCCCTTCAGTACGTCGAGCTTGTGCTGCAGCACGTCCGGCTCGCCTCCCAGATTGCAGGCGTCACCGTATTTTGCGACCAGCTTGAGCGTCACCTTCTCGCCACCGCCACCTATCCAGAGCGGAATCTTTGCCTCCGGCGTGCCGATCGCGTTCTTCGGTTCATTGATGGGACCATCGATGGAGTAGTACTTGCCATGGAAGGTCGGCTTGTCCTCGGTCCACATCTTGTGGATGATCTCGACGCCTTCCCGGAACATGCCCATTCGCTGCGGGATGTCCGGGAAGCCGTATCCATATGCCAGCCATTCGTGCTCGTACCAGCCCGCCCCGATCCCGGCGAAGAGGCGATGGTGACTGGCGACATCCACGGTCGAGGCGATCTTGGCATAGAGGGCGGGGTTGCGATAGCCGTTGCAGCCGACCATCTGCCCGACGTTCACGCGGTGGGTGTCGCGCACCAGCGTGGCGGTAATCGTCCAGCACTCGAACGTCGTCTCCATCACCGGCTCGGGCACGGTGTGGAAGTGATCGAAGACCCAGATCGAATCCCAGGCTCCCTTGTCAGCTACCCGCGCGACATTCGTCATCGCTTCGTACTGCTCGATCGGATCGTCGATCTCTTCGAGATCCATCGTCCAGCCCTGCGGAACATGAACACCAAATCGAACTGCCACGATCAACTTGCTCCTTCTGCCGGCATAACCGGTCGTCAGACCCTGGAGGCGGCATCCTGCATGCACGTCTCTGGGGCATCGGCTTGGTTTCGTCGCATGGAATGTTCCAGCAACTCGGTTCCGGCCTTCCATGATACGGCGATTCTCGCAGTGCTCCCGGCGGTGCGCCCGGCGGTGTTCCCGGCACGCCGAATGCATAGAAGGCGGAGGCGTACGTCTCCGTCGCCCTGATGCCAAGGACGAAAGCCATGACACATAAAGGTCCATTGGAAAAAGACGAGACCGACCTCCTGCATGAGGTATCCACGGCGCTGGCTATCGCCAAGGGACGGGCGCCACTGCTTCATCGACACGCCAGCCGGATGGACCGACCGCTTCCGCCACACTTTCTCCTTGCTCTCGAAGCGATCGACACCTCGGTGATGCGCGCGCATCAGAGTTTGATCGATTACCTCTCGAGAGAACGTTTGTCTGACAACCACCAGAATACTGGAGACGATCCTTCGTCTGGCTGAAGGGTCATGCCGGGCCGATCAGCCGCCGAGTCGTATCGATCAGGTCGTCCAGATCAAACGGCTTGACGAGGTACTGGTTGGATCCATATCGCGCCTGGTCGGCACTGGCCCGATCCAGGAGTCGTTGCATGGTCGATGTCGCGATCACCGGGATGCCCTGTGTGATTGCTTCGGCCTGGAGGCGGTCCAGAAGTTTCCAACCCGCGACTTCCCCGATCACTAGATCGACAATCAGCAGGGACGGTTGCAAACAAGCGATCAGGTCAAAGGTTTTGGGCACATAGTTCGTCGTCGTGACGTTGTACCGCTCGTCCTGGAGCAGTTCCCGAATCAGGTCCAGGAAGGCGGTATCTCCGTTGACGGCAAACACATGCTTTCGTTGCATCTGCTCACGCTCTGTGTCGCCGGTCATTGCTTCGCCCTCAGCCACACCCACGTCCTCTCTGTTGGTTGACGTTATCTCCTGCGTCACTATAGCGAAATGCATCCATCGTTGCCAGACATCCTGAACCGGCTTCGGCAATGAACGACAAACTGTGGTACATGCTGAGTCGGACTACAGCGGGGTTATCGTTGGTGCCATGACGGGAGTAGCCGCACCCCGAGAGCCTGTCCTGGTAGTGACATCGGGCAGATGGGTCGACCCGATCGAGCGTCGCTCGATACATTACATGACGCCACTGCCCAGCTCCCACCCCACTATCCTGCCGACCGCTTCAGGTTCAACGCCAGAAGCCGCTCGGCGGTGGTGATCGCCGGATCGTCGTCCCGGCCGTACACCGCCTGGACTGCTCGTTCGAGCGCCGCGTGGGCGTTGGCGAGCCATGTTGGACGAGCGTTGGAAAGATACGTCAGGGTTCGTTCTTCAGCTCCGTCTCGGACGCACCTTCCGGATTGAGCCAGGTCTTGCGCAATTCGTTGAGACGCTTCGCAACCTCGCCATCGCCTCCAGCAACGCGGTGGATTCCTTCAAGAAATCCTTATCCGCCTTTGTATCGGGTCGTCCTGCTCGTCGACATCGGACACAAGGTTGAGGCCCTTGGTGAGTGCACCGAGCACACGGCGACCAGTAAATAGGAGAATCACGAGAGAGATGATACCGGCCCGCTGACGATCCGCGATGGCAACCTTAATGATCCGCTCGATCTCGCCCTGTCCACCAGGGAGAAAATGTGCCAGCAGTTCGGTCGCTTGCCTGGTCGCCCATGCCGCGTCGGTGACAGACGATGCGAGGATCATTCCCGCCAGGAGCAACGGGAAAAGGGGAAGGAACGCGTAGAAGGCCAGCGTCGCTGCCCATTCCAGCGCATTGCTCGCATGAAGATCACGCGCCGACTGGGCGACCACGTATGTCCATTTTCGCAAACCTGCCTGGCGAATCTCACCCTCGTCGTCACCTGAATCTGGACGCGAGCGACCTGGCTTGTTCAATGGACCATGCTCCAGGGAATGACCTGTGGAAAATGACGTAGGAAACCGGGCGGTCCGAGAAGACCGCCCGGTTTTACATCTCAGCTCGGCGATGTGCACCAGATGCTACAAGCCGATTTTGGACATCAGGTCGTTCTGGTCCGTGAACTGGCTTGCATTCGAATCCTGAACCTTGCTGGTCGCGCTGTCAGGAGCGTTGTTGCGCTTCATGATCGCGACCAAATCGTCCTTGCCGATCGGCCAGCTTACGCCTTCGACGTACTTCTTGAGATCCATTGGATTGAAACCGTCCATCATACCCTTGAGTTTGTCCATCAGTGAACTCCTTGTGCGAGCCGTGCGAACGCCGCCCTAACGGGTGGCGTTC